>Ga0181521_10000359_pt1 | contig 55175 bp, 56 predicted proteins | sample PEATcosm2014_Bin_32_FD_119764 | JGI IMG/M metagenome (GOLD analysis project Ga0181521, IMG submission 119764) | Peatland microbial communities from MTU Mesocosm Facility, Houghton, MI, USA - PEATcosm2014_Bin02_60_metaG | ecosystem: Environmental > Terrestrial > Soil > Wetlands > Peat | place... | reverse complement strand
CTCTCGCTCGAAGACAACGAGCGCAGCCTGCTGGCCCGCGCGCTCGAAAAAACCAACGGCAACCAGACGCAGGCCGCTCGCCTGTTGCGCGTGACGCGGGACACCCTGCGCTACAAGATGAAGAAGTTCAATCTGCGCTGAGGGCGGGACGGACGATCGGTTTTTGTCGTCTGTCAAGGTGTCGTGCCTTGGCGAGAGATGACAGACCACGAAAGGCGAAGGTCTGTCCCACTTGGCGTTGCGCGGCCGTGTTAAGATCCCGAACGGAGGGCAGGAGTGAAAGCACATCGAGCTTTGATTCTGGGTATGCTGGCGGTGATAGTGGCGGCGGCGCAACCGGCGCGCCCTCCGCGAGTGGCGCTGGTGAACATTCAGGACGCCATCCTGGCCACCACCGACGGGCAGAACGCAGCCAAGGCGCTGGACGCCGAATTCGGGCCGCGCAAGGCGGCGCTCGATGAGGACCAGAAGGCCATCGCACAAAAGCAGAGCCGGCTGGATGAGGGAAAACTGAGCGACGGGGACCGCCAAAAGCTTCAGAAGGAAGTCGACGACGCGACCGTGGTGCTGAACGCCAAGATCGACCAGGCCGACACGGATCTGGACAAGGCGCAGAAGAAGACGCTGGGCGGACTCGGCAAGAAGATGGTAGCGGCGATCGTCGAGTTCGCCACCAGCACGGGCTACGCGATGGTGTTCGACACCAGCACGTCGCAGGCGCCGCTGCTCTATGCCGAGAACGCGACGGATATCACCAGCGAAGTGATCGCCGCTTACGAAACCCGGCACAAGAGCGCGGAGCGCTGAGGCGTGGGCGCGCGGTTGACAGGCGGAAGCGCCTGTCCCACTTTGGTGGCGAAGAGTGGGGCAGGCGCTTCCGCCTGCCAACTGTTTTTCCTGCGCCTTCCGGTGCTGCTGCTGGCGATGGCGGGCGCACTCGCCGGCCAGAGCGTCGATATCTACTCGGAGTTTTCAAGGGTGGATCCGTTCGGCGAAATCGTACCGGCCGACCGCGGCGTGGGGCCACGCGAGATTCTCTCACCGGCGGTGGCGCGCAATGCGTGGGCTTCGTTCCACGTGGTGATCACCGCCCCGCCTGCGACCACGTACCTCCTGTACGTGGTGACCAATCCGCTCAACGCGTGCCGGGTCGCGTTGTACAAAGAGCATTTCGAGAAGACGGCGGCGGGCTGGGCGCCCGACCGGCTGACCGAACTGACGCGCCTGCCCGATTTCGGCGCGATACCCGACCCGGCCGATGGCGTCGACGGGCAAACCACGCGCGCCTACCTGCTGGACTTGTGGATACCGCCCGACGCGGATGTCGCGCGGTTCCGGCTGGAGGTGCAGTTGAAAGTGGGCACTTGGGTGGTGCGGCCGATGGAGGTGCGGGTGATTGCGCCGCGCGTTCCCGATCTGCGTGTGGCGACCGAAGCGGTGCTACTGCCGCCGGTTTCAAGCGGCGCCGACGCGGTTGCGCTGGGCGTGCTGTCCGATTACCAGGGACGCACCTACCCGTCGCCTGACACCGTGCGCGCCATCATCCGCCGCAACGCCGTGCAGGATATGGCGCTGGCGAGCCGGATGGATGCGGCAGTGGCCGGACCGGAGGCGCTACGCCGGCGTTGGGAGGCGCTCAAGTGGAGTGGCGGGTCCAGCGCGAGCCCACACCCGACCGGCGCCGAGCGGTACCTGCGGTTGAGAGATTGGCTCTACGGCGAAGCGCAGCGGAAGCCGGTGGAGAGCTGGTAGGGGGTACGGGCCACAAAGGCTGCGCCCCTAGCCTAGTCGGCCACGGACTTGCTGTCGATCAGAGCGCGGATGGTGGCGATGCAGTCGGCCACGGGTTTGGCGCCCAGGTCGCCGTGTTTGCGCTGGCGGACGGCCACGCAGCCGTTCTGCTGTTCGCGGTCGCCGACGACCAGCATGTAGGGGATTTTCTGCATCTGCGCGTCGCGAATTTTGAGGTTCACCTTTTCGCTGCGCTCGTCCACGGTGACGCGAATGCCGGCGTCATCGAGCTGCCTGGCGATGCCGCGGGCGTATTCGGTCTGGCGGTCGGTGATGGGCAGCACGATGGCCTGAATGGGCGACAGCCACACCGGAAACGCGCCGGCGTAATGCTCGATGAGGATGCCGAAAAAGCGCTCGATGGAGCCATACAGCGCGCGGTGCACCATCAGCGGCTGATGCGCCTTGCCGTCTTCGGCGATATACTCGAGCTCGAAGCGGCGCGGCAGGGTGAAATCGAACTGCACGGTGGAGAGCTGCCACGGGCGGCCGATCGCATCCACCAGCTTGACGTCGATCTTCGGCCCGTAGAATGCCGCTTCGTCGGGCATCACTTTCACTTTGATGTTGAGCCGCTCGGTGGCTTGCTGGAGGGCGTTTTCGCCGACCTTCCACTGCTCGGGCGTGCCGTCGTACTTGCCGCTCGCGCCGTTGTCCCAGGTGGAAAGCTCGGCTTCATATTTGTCGAAGCTGAACGTGGTGAGCGTATCGACGGCGAACTGCAGGCAGTTGACGATTTCATCTTCGATCTGCTCGGGCGTGCAGAAGATGTGCGCGTCATCCTGGGTAAAGCCGCGCACGCGGAACAGGCCATTGAGCACGCCGGAGCGCTCATAGCGGTAGACCGTGCCCAGCTCGCCCAGGCGCACCGGCAGATCGCGGTAGCTGTGCTGCTTATCCTTGTAAATCAGGATGTGGAAGGGGCAGTTCATCGGCTTGAGCTGATATTCGGCGTCGTCCAGCTCCATGCGGGTGAACATGTTGGCGGCGTAAAAATTGGCGTGGCCGGAAGTCTTCCAGAGATCGAATCGCGCCACGTGCGGCGTGTACACCAGCGAGTAGCCGCGCCGCAGGTATTGGTCGCGCATCCAGTCCTCGAGCTGCTTGCGGATGATGCCGCCCTTGGGATGGAAGAAGATCAGCCCCGGCCCGGCCAGCTCCTGAATGCTGAACAGGTCGAGGTCCTTGCCCAGCTTGCGGTGGTCGCGCTTCTTGGCTTCCTCGATCTGCTTGAGATGCGCCTCGAGCTCTTTGGCGGTAAAAAAAGCCGTGCCGTAAATTCGCTGCAACTGCTTGTTATGCTCGCTGCCCTTCCAGTAAGCGCCGGCGATGGAGAGCAGTTTGAAGGCCTTGATCCTGGAGGTATCGGGCAGGTGCGGGCCGCGGCAGAAATCGATGAAATGCGGCCCCAGCGTGTATTCGCTGAAGATCTCGTCGGCGCGCTCGTCGATCAGCTCGCACTTCATCCAGGCGTCGGCATATTTCTTGAGGCCGTCTTCCTTGCGGGTGTAAACGCGCTCATAGGGCACGTGGCGCGCCTGGATCTCCCACATTTTCTTTTCGATTTTTTCGAGGTCCTCGGGGGTGAACGGAACGGCGCGGTCGAAGTCGTAGTAGAAGCCATTGTCGATGGGCGGTCCGATGCCGAGCTTGGTTTCCGGGTACAGTTCGAGCACCGCCGCGGCCAGCAGGTGGGCGGTGGAATGGCGGTAGATGACCAGCGACTCGGGGTCCTTGGCGGTGAGGATCTGCAGGTTGGCGTCCTTGTCGATGGGGCGGGTGAGGTCGACCAGGTCGCCGTTGATCTTGGCGGCGATGGCGGCATCGGCCAGCCGCGGGCTGATGGACTGGGCGACGTCGATGGGGCGCGTACCGGCTTCGACGGGCCGCCGGCTGCCGTCGGGCAGGGTGATGACAATGCTGCTCATAGGGAAATTTCAGCGTAACACGCGCAAGAGCGGGCGAGTTCCGGCGCGGCCTCGCGAAGGGGCGACACCTGGACAGACGACACAAAGCGATTCGCCCGTCCCACCTTTGCGTTGCTACGTATGCGCGGGCGCCGCCGGCTTGGCGGGCAGAGCGAAATGGAGCCCGCCGCTTTCGGCCGCCATCAGGTTGGCCAGCATTCTGGCGTGCGGGCCGCCCGGAAGCAGGGCGATGCGCGCGCTGGAGGCCAGCATGCGCTGCGTCTCGAGCACTTCGAACAATACGTCGGCGACGGCCGGCTCTTTCGAAATCTCCTGGAAGGCCTGCCCCAGGGTAGCGGGACGGATGGCGGCCGCCTTGGCGAATTCGATGGCCGCCTCGCGCTCGGCCGAACTGGTGATCACGCTCACCTGGTTGGCGCCGGCCTGCTTGATGGCGGACGTCACCTGGCGCAGACGATTGACCACCTTCTCCTCGATTTGCTTGATCATGCCGGCGTCGCGGAAATGCACCTTGCGGATGTAAACCGAGCCAAGCTGGTATCCCCACTCAGTGGACTTGCTGGTCACTTCGGCGCGCACGGTCTGACTCATGTTGTGGCGCGTCTGCAGCATCTCGGCCAGCGGCATGTTGCTCAAGCAGCGAACCGTGGCATTGCTGACGTTGGCGCGCAGCGAGCCGCGCGGATCGGTGTTCTTGAACAGGTACCCCAGCGGGTCGCTGATCATCATCTCATACCAGATTCCGATTCCCATCGGCGCGCCTTCCTCGGAATTCACCGGCTGGCTGCGCAGGTACTCCTGGTCGAGGCGAAGATCGAGGACGTAGCAGGAGCCGAGGATATTGATGAAGAACGCCGCAGAGCCCAGCTTGCCGGGCAGAAAGTGCAGGCCCGGCTCATTGAGCACACCGATAACTTTGCCGAAGAGCACGTAGACGCGGCAGGTGCGCTCCTGCACGATGGCGTAGAGGCCGAACAGGCGGCACAAGCCCAACAGCACGGGCTCGGCGATGAAGAGGCCGAAGAAGGCAGCCAGCGCGGCGACGAGCAGTCCAACCATAGGCGAGTCCATTACTTTCCAGCCTCCAGATAGATTTGCTGGGCCTTATCGAACAGCGCCAGCCGCACGTTTCTCAAGTAAGCGCCCAGGACGTTGGGGCCGCCCTTGTACAGCTCGGAGAGTTCCGCGGCCAGAGATTTGACCGGTTCCACCTCGGCCTGCGCGCGCAGAGTTTCGATTTCCACGGCGCGTCTGGATTGCACCACCCGCTGATCGGCGCCCGCTTGCGCCAGGCTGATGTCGCTGGACACCTGGTTGTGGGCGGTGTTGATGGCGGCCAGCGCCGATTCCACGTCGGGCGGCGGGTCGATGCCGGTAATCAGGGAAGCGTCGAAGATGACGCCGTAACGGGCCGGCGTGGCGCGGCATTCGTTGTCCATGTATTCGTTCAGGTCGCGAAGATTCTTGCGCAGGTCGTTGATCGAGACGCCGACCATTTCGCTGCCGGCCAGCGGCGCTGCGCCATCCGCGGTTGCGCCGGCGGTCAACGGGGCCGCCTTCGCCTCGAAATTCGCAATCCGCTGGCGCAGCACGGAAACAAAGTACGCCAGCACGTGGACAAACGGCTTCTTGATGCCGAACAGGAACGCGTACAGGTTGGCCTCGCTGACGCGGTAGCGGATCTGCCCGGTCAAGCCGGTATTGAGCTGGTCCTTGGTGACGGCTTCCAGGCGGGTGCCCCCATCGTTGGCCGAGGGGTCCTCCAGGTCAATCGCCATGTTGATGGTCATGGTGGCGATGGAAACCTTGCGAATCTTCTCCCAGGGCATTTTGAAGTAAGGCCCGCCGGGTGGAACCACGCGGACCTGCGGGTAAGTGTAGCGGGGACGTTCCTCGGGCAGGAGAAACTCCGAAATAGGATCGTCGAGCGTGGTCTTGCCTCCGGCAACCCGCACGGCCCGCCCAAAGCTGGTCTTGACCGCGCGCTCGTTCTGATCCACGGTGTACAGGCCCATCACCAGAAACCGCAGCAAAAGCCATGCGGTGAATCCGATTAGTGCGCCTATCAGATACTGCATGATCACCTCACAGGTAGTATAGCCGCAGGCGCTTTCGGTTTTGAGTGTAAGTTAGTGTGTAGAGCAAGGCCATATTCGAGGCTGGTACCGGGTATGGTATATTGAGGCAGCATGGAGACAGCGCGCAAGATCACCGTCGAGGTGCCGCCGGATCTTCTCGAGAAGGCGCAACGGGCCACCGGCAGCGGCGTCACGCAAACCGTTCGAACGGGCCTGCAGTTGGTTGCGGCATCGCAGGCTTACGCGCGGCTACGCCAACTCCGGGGCAAGGTTCGCTTCACGCGCACGCTGGCCGACCTGAAGGCCGACCGGTGATTGCGGTCGACACCAGCACCTGGATCGCCTTCCTCGAAGGAGATGGCGGCGAGGATGCGGACTTGCTCGATCGGGCGCTCGAGGACCGGCAGGTTCTGATGGTGCCGGTGGTGCTCACCGAAGTGCTGAGCGACCCGAAGCTCTCTTCCGAGGTTGCAGAGACTCTTGCGGGACTGCCGCTGGTCGACGTCAGGCCTGGCTATTGGCGACGGGCAGGCGAGTTGCGAGCGAAGGTATTGGCAAAGCGACGCAAGGCGCGCCTCGGCGACGCCCTGATCGCCCAGAGTTGTATCGACCATGGGATTCCTTTGCTTACGCGAGACCGGGATTTCCGGGCGTTCGCCGACGCAGCCGGCCTGGATCTCGCGATTGGCTCCGCAGCGGACTGAACCGATCGCGACGGGCGTGGCGGCGCCGTGGTTCCGAGTTAGCCGCGTCCGGTGGAAGGAAGCAGATTGTCGGCCTTCGGCGTAAAGAAGATATGCCACGCGGCGGAGACAAAGCGAAAGTTTCGCATGAAGGTCATCTTCGAATCGCCCGCCGGCCGCTTGACCCAACGGGTGGGGATTTCGCTGGCCTTGTAGCCGAGACGCAACGGACGCAGAATCAGCTCGGCGCAAAACTCGTGGGTACCGTATTGCCAGTTGACCTGGCGCAGTATCTCGCTGCGGATCAATTTGTAGCCGAAGGTGATATCATGAATCGAAGTGCGGTATAGAGCGCGAAAGATCAGGTTGTAGCCGAAATTCAGAACCAACTTAACCGGGTTGTAGCCGGAGAAGCCGCCTCCGCGCATCCAACGGCTGGCGCACACGATGTCCGCTCCGGTCTCTTCGGCCTTACGCACGATCGCAGCCGCATCCGCCGGATTGGTCTCGAGGTCACTCGACATGATGAGTGCGTGAGTACCGGTGACATAAGGTATGGCTTCCCGGTAGGCCCAACCTATACCGGCGCGCGGACCCTGCACAATGATACGGACGTCGGCTTCCCGGCCGAGTTCGCCGCACAGCGCCATGCACTCCGGGCTCGACTTGGGATGGACGACGATCAGGATTTCGATAGGCCACTCATGTAACTGACTCCGAATCTGCCGCACCGATTCGCGGAGAAGGTCGGTCTCCGAATACACGGTCATCACTACCGAGATTTTCATGGTCACTCCTTTGACAGGCGACAAAAACCGATCGGCTGTCCCACCACCACGGAATTATAGTCAATACTCACAACCTGTCGTTGAATTGGAAGGACGACTCCGGGACCGTGACAGAGAAATCCTTCAGGTGCTCCCGCAGCGCCGGCGCTTCCGTAGGATCCACAGCATAGAAAGTCACGGTCCTGCTCCCCAGGAATCCCTGGGTCCACGGCGGGGTTGTCCAGGTTCCAACCGCGATCCATTCCGAAGGCAGAGATGGGCCACCCATCCTGATTCCCAAATGCTGCCAGTCGTCTCCGAACCAACCGTCGTATAGGATGGCTATTTTGGCATGAGAGGACTGTTGTCGAATGACATCCGTGGTGTAGCGGCGCTCGACCTTAGCCTGGTAGATTCCCCGCGTCCCGAGACCAACCAGGTCGATGCAGGGGGAGTCGGCCATAAATGCGACCATGCCGATGTCATTCAGCACGACGGCGGAGCCGCTATAATACTGTTTCACGAAGCGGGCCGTCCGATACTGCTGGACAAAGATCGCCCGCGAGTGAGTTGGCAGGTCGGCAAACGCCGCCACGGCCCGAGTGGAAAGAAGCGCGACCGCGAGCGCCGCTCCGGCAATGGCCCACCTTTGCGGCTGCGCGGCCGAAAGGCAGAAACACAACGCCACTAGAACGAGAGCGATCAGATATGCCTCGTATCGATAGACCCAGCCGAGTTGGCCGAACTGGAGGTGCAGCAGGATCGAGGCAGCGACGACGATAGCGACCGGGCGTTGCGCTTTCGATCCAATCACAAGAGTGAGAGCCGAGGCCACCGCCAGACCGAGGCAATAGCGACTGAAGCGCACCGCCGCCAGCGGCTTCCAAAACAGAGTAGCCGGCACCGAATCCAGCGTGCCTTTGAGACGGACCCCTGCCGGGAGGATCCCCCATCCATTCGACAGAGAGATGGCGCCATAAGCGATCACACCCAGAGCGGCCGATGCCACCAGCGCGGCCGCGGCGCCGAATCGACGCTTCGCGGCGAACAGAACCGCGCAGACCGCGATCATCGCCAGGCCTTCATATCGGATCAGGACGAGGACTGGGGCAAAGGCCAGCACTGGCCAGACGGGTCTATCAGGCTCACTCAGTCGTTGGTAGAACAGCCCCAGAAAAGCGATCGAAGCGGCGATGTGGATTGCGTGGTCCATCCCCAACAAGGCGATAACAGGAAGAGGGACCAGTAACACCAACAGCCCGAGGCCGGCGACTCTCCAAAGCGGCGGCAGAGTTCGCAAGAAGAAACGATCGGCAAACGCCAGGGCAAGCATGCATGACAGGAGACTCAAAGCCAGCGGCCACCATTCATTGACGCCGGTTACCCGATAGCAGGCTGCCAAAACGAGCCAGTAAGCCGGGCTTGAAGCGGCGGAAGCGAACTCACCTGGATTGATTCCCCAAGTGCCGTTCCGGGCGAGGTTTTTCGCCATCGTCATTCCGATATAGGTATCGTCGAGCGGGTAAATGTACTGGCCGCCGGTCACCCGAATCGACAACCAACACCAGGTTGCAAAAAGGCAGACGAGCAGAGCCACTGCGATTTTCAGAGCGTTTCGGTTGTACCACGTGCCGGGGCCTGACATGGACGCTAAGTTGCCGTCGCCAAAATGTCTAAAGCCAGGCCGGCACTGTCCGCCGAAGAGCGGCTGGACTGGACGGTTGCAGTTCCGCCGGATGTGGTTTCCGAACCGCCGGCCACGCGGCAGGCCGCGATCCAGACTCGCATCAGGTGGGCCATCTGGTGCACAAAGCCGCGCGATGAATCGGTCCAAACCTGTCCCTGGAACTTCTCCACCGCTTCTTCCAAAAGGTGACTTAGCGACAGATAAGCCTCCAACCCGGTCGAGCCGCAAAGCGGAGTATCGATCAGCCAGGTCAAAATGTCTTCAAGCAAGAGAATGGCCGGCAGTTCGGCAGCGGCGTCCTTGAGATAGTTATGGCTGTTTCTGCGGTGATCGGCGATCGGCGTTCCGAAACGCGCGGAGCCACCGAGATGTTTGGCGCACGCCAAAGCGAAATAGCCCGAGAAGATATCTCCGTACCGGTCCACCTTAGAGCCATGGAGCGGATAGCCCATCCGGATGAAATAGTAAGCTGGCAGTACATCCCTCCGCACAGCGGTATTCTGTGAGTTCACCGGCGACCATGTTCCCGCGTCCAGCACCACGGATTGATTCATGAAGCCAGTTACTGTCGGGTGTAACTGCAGCCAGGTCATGGCGTCGACGTCCGGATCCTGTAGCCAGAGGCCGGCATTGATCATGACATCGGCGGCGCCGGCGCGGGTTCGGGGTGCGGAACTCTCATGCCGGGCGAAGTACGGATAGCCGCGGGCATACACCGAGGGGACGCTAATCTGCAAAAGGTCGCAGATGTTCAGGAAGCGGCTGTCGGAGCCTGCAATCAGATGTGCCTCGCGGCCAAACAGAACGCCGGCATGCGCGGCGAAGTAATCCTCGTCGTCGCTGCAGAAGTTGTCGTCATCGATGGAGATGAGGAAATCGGACCCTCGTTCCCACGCCATGAGGAATCCCACGTTTCGCCGGTTGTCTAAGTTGTAAGGGATAAACCCGGAGGGCAGCCCAACTCGCTTGAGAAAGGCCTCCTGTTCTTCGAGCGCCGGGCAGACCACGTTCAATCCCTGGCGCGCCAGGCGGCTACAAGTCTCGAACGCCGCGGGCGGAGTTTTCCGGTCGGGGATGACGATTACGTCGAGTTCCTCCAGGTGGCCGTAGCGCTCGAAATTGCGCCGGTAGGCATCCAGAATTACCGGATCGAAAATTGTGGTGAGGACGAGGGTTGCTTTCGGCATGGCAGATGTTACCGGTGACTTCCAGTGAAAGAAGTCATACCCGGAGCCAGCTTAACGGCAAAACCATGGCGTATCAATAGTTTATAAAGATAGTTGGCCGCAGTGTCGAAAGTTAGCATAGGCATGCCGTCTGCTCTTCGTCTTATCTTCGCTATTCTGCCGGCGAAGTCAGGCGCGCCCGGGTAGGTGATTTATATCTACCGGCGAGCGCACGATAAAATGCATAGAGATGCTCAGCTTATCGACGCCAGCCCCTTGCACTGATGTTGCGGTCCAGCGCTCCCGCCGGGGCGTCGCCGGAGCGGGCCGTTGAGCGCCGCCGAAAAGTTTGAGCGGCTGGTGGAGCTGATGGCCCGCCTGCGCGCGCCGGGCGGCTGCCCATGGGACCGCGAGCAGACCTTCGACAGCATCAAGCCTCACACGCTGGAAGAGACCTACGAGGTGCTGGACGCCATCGACCGGCGCGACTGGCCGGAGTTGGCCGAAGAACTCGGCGACTACATGCTGCAGGCGGTCTTTTATGCGCAGATGGCCGCCGAACAGGGACTCTTCACCATCGAAGACGCGCTGGAGGCGATCAACCGGAAGCTGCTGCGCCGCCATCCGCACATCTTCGGCGAGGAATCGGCCGAGACGGCGGGCGACGTGAAGCGGATCTGGAGCGAGGTGAAGGCCGCCGAAAAGGCCGCGCAAGGCCGCGAGCGGGAAAGCCTGCTGGCCGGCGTACCGCGCATTCTGCCGGCGCTGGTGGAGGCGCAGCAGATTACGTCGCGGGCGGCGCAAGTGGGCTTCGATTGGGAGAGCCCCGAGCAGGTGCTCGACAAGCTGGAGGAGGAGCTCCGCGAATTCGCCGAAGCGCGCCGCGGCGGATCGGCCGCCGAACTGGAAAACGAGCTGGGCGACCTGCTGTTCGTGCTAGTCAACCTGGCGCGGTTCGTCAAGGTGGATCCCGAGCAGGCGCTGCGCGCGACGAATGCCAAGTTCCGCCAGCGCTTCGGCTACATCGAAGGCAAGCTGGCCGAGCGCGGCAAGAAGCCGGCCGATGCGACGATCGAGGAAATGGAGGCGCTGTGGCAGGAAGCCAAGCGGTGATCGAGATCCGGCTGCTGCGCGAGATTGCCCAATTCGCCGGCGTGGTCGAGTTGCAGAAAAACATCTGGGGCTTCGAGCCGATCGACCTGCTGCCGATGCGATTTCTGGTGGTGCTCGACAAAGTGGGCGGCCATATTTTCGGCGCTTACGATGGTGAACGCCCGATCGCTTTCTGCTTCGCCATCCCCGGCGTCAAACCGGGCCCGACGCCGTATCTGCACAGCCACATGTTGGGGGTGCTGCCGGAGTACCGCGATTGCGGCATCGGCCGCCGGCTGAAGCTGCGGCAGAGGGAGGACGCGCTTGCCCGCGGCATCGGGTTGATCGAATGGACCTTCGATCCGCTGGAGTTGAAGAACGCATTTTTCAACATGGAACGCCTGGGCGCTATCGTGCGCCGCTACGCGGAGAATCAGTATGGCATCACGGCCAGCCCGCTGCACGGCGGTCTGCCGACGGATCGCTGCACGGCCGAATGGTGGGTGGATTCGCCGCGCGTGCGGGGAATTCTGGCGGGTGAGCGGCCGCCGGTCCATGCCGCCGAACGCATTTCGTTTCCCGCCGATATCGCGCTGATTCGCAGCGTGGACGCGGCCCAAGCCCGCGAAATTCAAGAAACCAACGCGGCGCGGTTTCAAGACGCTTTCGCGCGCGGCCTGGCGGTGACCGGCTTCGAACGCGGTCCGGCCGCCGGAACCTACCTGCTGGAGCCGTGGCAATGAAGATCGAGCGCGTCACCCTGCGGCAGATCCGGATGCCGCTGGTGCACTTCTTCGAAACCAGTTTTGGCCGCACCTACGAGCGCCACATCATCCTGGTCGCAGCGCAGGCCGGCGGCCTTTCCGGCTGGGGCGAAGTGACGGCGGGCGAGAACCCGTTCTACAACGAGGAATGGACCGAATCGGCCTGGCGGATTCTGCGCGACTACGCCGCGCCGCGGGTGCTGGGCCGCGAGCTCGACGGGCCGGAGGCAGTTTACCCGCTGACCGCCCACATCCGCGGCCACAACATGGCCAAGGGCGGCCTGGAAACCGCGGTGTGGGACCTGGCCGCGCGGATGGAAGGCGTACCGCTCTGGAAAAAGATCGGCGGCGGCGCGCGGCGCGAAATCCCCTGCGGAGTTTCGATCAGCATCCAGGATTCGGTCGAGGAGCTGATTGAAACCATCGAGCGCGAGCTGGCCGCCGGGTATCAACGCATCAAGATGAAGATCAAGCCGGGTTGGGACGTTGACGTGGTGGGGCGGGTGCGCGAGCGTTTTCCACTCGTCAAATTGATGGCCGACGCCAACTCCGCTTACACGCTGGCCGACGCCGATCATCTGCGCAAGCTGGACGATTTCTACCTGATGATGATCGAGCAGCCGCTGGCCCACGACGACATCATCGACCACGCCGAATTGCAGGCGCGCCTGCAGACGCCGATCTGCCTGGACGAATCGATTCGCAGCGCGCACCACGCCGCGCAAGCCATCCGGCTGCGCGCGTGCCAAATTCTCAACATCAAGCTGGGCCGCGTGGGCGGCTTCGGCGAAGCGCGCCGGCTGCACGACGTGGCGCAGGCCGCGGGCATACCGGTGTGGTGCGGCGGCATGCTCGAAGCCGGCATCGGCCGCGCGCACAACGTGGCGCTGGCCACGCTGCCCAATTTCGTGCTGCCCGGCGACGTGTCGGCCAGCCGCCGCTACTGGCAGCGCGATATCATCCATCCGGCGGTCGAAACCACCGCGCACGGCACCATCGAGATTCGCGACCAGGCGGGCTTCGGCTACGCGCTCGATCGAGAATACATAGCCGCCATCACGGTGCGCGAGGAGACGGCCGGTTGAACGCGTTCTTCTCGCTGCTTCGCGGAAACCGCAACTACCGCTACATGTGGGTGGGGCAGGTGGTGAGCGAAATCGGCGACCACTTCAACAACATCGCCGTGTTCAGCCTGGCGGTGGCGGCCACGCGCTCCGGGATGGTAGTGAGCGGGGTGATGCTCTCGCGCGCCATTCCGGCCATGCTGATCGGGCCGGCCGCCGGCGTGGTGCTCGACCGATTCAACCGCAAGCAGGCGATGATCGCGAGCGACCTGATCCGCGGGGTGGTGGCGCTCGGCTTCATCCTCGCCATCGGCCGCGGCGACACGTGGCTGCTGTATTCGTTGAGCGCGCTGTTGATGGCGGCGTCGCCCTTCTTCACCGCCGGACGCTCCTCGATTCTGCCCACCATCGCCACCAGAGAGGAACTGCACACCGCCAATTCGCTGACGCAAACCACCGGGTGGACCACGCTCACCATCGGCACCTTCCTCGCCGGCGTCAGCGTGATGCAGTTCGGCTACCGCTGGGCGTTCGTGGGCAATGCACTTTCGTTTCTGATTTCCGCGCTTTGCATTTCGCGCTTGCGTCTGCCGGGGCGCGGCTTCCATCCGCCGCGGCGCTCCCTCACCGAGGCCGAAGTCGTACGGCCGTGGCACGAGTACAAGGAGGGCCTGCGTTACATGCGCGGCGTGCCGCTGGTGATGGGGCTTTTGCTGATCAACGTTGGCTGGGCCTCCGGCGGCGGCGCGGCGCAGATTCTGTTCACCGTTTTCGGCGAGATCGTCTTCAATCGCGGACCGGCCGGCCTGGGCATCATCTGGAGCTTTGCCGGGCTGGGTCTGCTGGCGGGAGGCGCGCTTGGGTATGGATTCGGCCGACGCCTGAGCTTCACCAATTACAAGCGCGCCATCGTGGTCTGCTACATCGTCCACGGCGGCGCATACGTTCTGTTCAGCCAGATGCGCGGCTTCGGCTGGGCGCTGTTCTTCATCGCCCTCTCGCGCGCCGGGGTGGCGATGAGCTCGGTGCTCAACATGTCGCAACTGCTGCGGATCGTGCCCGACGGGCTGCGCGGCCGCGTGTTCGCCACCATGGAATCGGTTACCTGGTCGGTGATGCTGGTTTCGATGGCGCTGGCCGGCATCGCCAGCGAGTACTGGAACCCGCGCACCATCGGCGCCATTGCCGGTGTGCTGAGTTCGTCAACCGCGCTGTTCTGGGGCTGGGCGCACTTCACCGGGCGCCTGCCCGAGCCCGAACGCCTCGGCGTGGAGCCGGAGGAAATCGAAGTCCACCCCGAGCCGGCCGCGTGAGCGCCGCTCAGGCTGTCCGTTTTGGGATAACGTCCCGCTCGATCCTGGCCTGATCGATCGAGTCAAGATCGAAGATATCCCCCGCCGCGCCCGGCAATCCTTTCCGGCGTGCCGCATAGTAAAATCTTACGCAAGTCGTTCGAACGCGCGGCCGGGCTTGTCCGGGTGGGACCAGGGCCCGCGCGAATGGCTGGCGGCTCGCCACGTCTTGCGTGTGCGGGCGGGGGGTCAAAACAATGCGGACGATTTTTCGGTTTCTAGACAGGCGTGTTTGGCGGGCCGCGCTGTTGGTGGCTGGATTGGCTGCCGCGGCGTGGGGCCAGGGAAATAACTTCGTGCAATCGTCGAACGGGACGCTGACGCTGAACGGCGAGCTTTTCCGCTTCGGCGGCACCAATTCTTATCCCTTGATGTATTCGAATCAGCAGACGGTGGACCAGATTCTGGGAACCATAGCGGGCAGCAATTTGAAAATCGTCCGCATGTGGGTGTTTTGCGAGACTACCTGCGGAAACGGCTTTTTTCTGCAGTACTTCAACCAAGGCACAGACACCCCGAATTACAATGACACCCCGGGTTATGGCCTGGATAACGTGGATTACGCGGTCTATAGAGCCGGCCAGTTGAACGTGAAGCTCATTATGACCCTCACCAACAACTGGCATGATTTCGGCGGGATGGACTCATACGTCAGGTGGTTCAAAGGGCAATACCACGACCAGTTTTACACGGAACCCACGATCCGCCAATGGTACAAGAACTGGGTCAGCCATGTGCTGAATCACGTGAATACGATCTCAGGCGTGGCTTACAAGAATGACCCGACCATCATGGCATGGGAACTGGCGAACGAGCCTGAGTGCGGAAACGACGGACTGCCCAGGTCCCCGAATGGCTGCACGAACCAGACGATCATTAACTGGATCACGGACACGGCACAATACGTCAAGAGCATCGACTCGAATCACCTGGTATCGGTCGGCGACGAAGGCTTTTTTTGCGAACCCGGCACGACCGATTATTTCACCGACTGCGCCAATGGCGTCGACAGCCAGGGCTTCTCGCAAGTTGCAGACATCGATCTGGTGGGACTCCACCTGTACCCGGATTCCTGGGGTAAGAACATATCCTGGACGGAAAGCTACATCACCGACCACTTACAGGAAGCGAACACGCTTCGCAAGCCTCTGTACATGGGCGAGTTCGGCCTGCTGTCCGCCAACGCGAAAGAATTCATCTACAACGATTGGACGAACCTGATATTCAACGGGGGCGGGAGCGGCGCGATGTTTTGGGACGTTCTGCCCGGCTCCGCCGTGGAACCGGCGAGCACATTCGACGAAGAGGCGGGCAGTCCGGTGCTGCTGCTGATGAGCGACTTCGCGCAAACTATGGCGGCGGACTCGGTGCAACAGTTACCGCCGGTCGCCGGCAACCAATGGGTCACCACGCCGTTCGGCGAGCCGGCCACTCTCAACGTATTGTCGAACGACGTTGCTTATGGGAGCAACGCGACGATAGACCCTACCAGCATCGATCTGGATCCCAATACGCAAGGCCAGCAGACCGTGAATGGCGGGGTGTTCAATGTAGTTGCGGGGACTATCGAATTCACGCCGCAAGCCGGCTTCGTGGGAACCGCCGATCCCGGCTCCTACACGGTCGAGGACAGCAACCACCAGTTATCCAATGTCGGGTACCTGTTTGTCACCGTGAATCCCGCCCAGACGGGCTGGACGACGCTCGACTCGTTCGAGTCGGGCGCGGACGGATGGGGCCCTATACAGGGAAACACGCCGCCGGTCACCGGCACGGTTGCGCTCAGCCCACTGTTCCATACCGAAGGGAGTGAGTCGCTCGAGGCGAACGTGACCGCGGGCGGTTGGTTCGGAGTCAGCTTCCCTAACCCGGTCGATCTCTCGAACTGGCCGTCGCTGGCGGTGGACGTCGAGACGACCTCGGCGGGAGGCAGCTCCGCTTTCGCGTTCCAGGCGGGCGCGAATTCCGATTGGTGCCAGAACGCGACATGGCAGACGCTGGCGCTGTTCAGCACCACAACCTTAACGATACAACTCCAGCCCTCGCAGCTACAGTGCTATGGCGGCACGCCGGATTTGACCCGCGTGCAAACGCTGTACGTGTATCTTGCCAGCCCTGGAGTTTATTACCTGGATGACCTTCGTGCCGCGCCGGAATCCGGCGTGTCCACAGTTATGCCGGCAATCGCAGGGATATCGAACGCAGCGGGCGGGCAATTGGGCGCCTCGGCGGGGACTTATATCTCGATTTACGGATCGAATTTCGCGCCCACCGGGTGGCCGGCTGCGATCTGGAGCGACTATGTCAGCAACGGACAGTTACCAACCAAGCTGGCAGGCGTGAGCGTCAGTATGGGAGGAGCGCCGGCGTACATGGAGTACGTCAGTCCCACACAGATCAATGTCCTGGCGCCGAACCTGGGTGCGGGCCGCACATCGGTCACTGTAACCACTCCGGCGGGAACCAGTCAGCCCTATTCCATCACTTCGGCGGGAGTGCAGCCGGCATTTTTCGAATGGCCGGACAACCAGGTGGTGGCCACCGACCCCAACTATAACCCAATGGCAATCAACGGCACGATCCCCAGCACGACGACGGCGCCCGCTCAGCCGGGCGAGATCATCATCTTATGGGGCACCGGATTTGGCCCCACCACGCCGGCGGCTCCCGTTGGCCAGGTAACTCCGGCGAATCTATACAGTATTAATGGAGTCACGGTTACGGTGGGAGGAACCCAGGCGAACGTGTTGGGAACCGCGCTTTCGCCAGGATCGGCGGGCCTCTACCAGGTCGCGATTACGGTGCCTTCGACCTTGGCTAATGGCACTTACCCGATTGTGGCCACGGTAGGCGGAGTGCAATCGCCCTCGGGGGTCAACCTGGCGGTCCAGCAGTAACAGCGATGGCGCTAACACGCAGGCAAGTCATCGCCGGAATGGCGGGAGCCACTGCCTTGCCGCTGGCCGCGGCAAACAGCGGCAAGCTGGATCGCGAATCGATCGTCAAACGGCACAATCCGGTGCTAAGGGCGCCCGATATTACCTCCGCCCTTCAGGTTGGAAATGGCGAGTTTGCTTTCAGTGCCGACATCACGGGTCTTCAAACGTTCTCCGCAGCATATGAGGAAGGGATGCCGCTCGGCACCATGGCGCAGTGGGCCTGGCACACGTTTCCGAATCCCGAAAACTTCCAACTGAGCGAGGTGATGAGGCCGTATGATGCCCATGGGCGAGCCGTCCTCTATGCGGAGACACCCAGCGAACCGGAACGCGTCCGGAAGGCGGTGACGTGGCTGCGCGAGAATCCGGAGCGCATCCATCTGGCGCGCATCGGTCTCAAGTTTGCTGATCGGGACGGCAGGCCGGTTGCCCTTACGGACTTGAGTGACATCCGGCAGGAACTCGATCTTTGGAGCGGCATGCTTTCGAGTGAGTTCCGGGTGGGTGACTCGCTGGTACGGGTACGGACCGTTTGCCACGCCCAGCGTGACCTGCTCGCGATTCGAGTCTCTTCACCCCTGCTTCGACAACGAAGTCTTAGTGTCAGTATTGCTTTTCCGTATGCCTCCACGTCGTGGACAAGGGGCTATGACTGGGACTCTCCGGTGCGTTATGAGACCAGAGTAAGCAGGGCCGATCGGGGGGCGACTTTCGACTGCATTCTGGATGAGAGCCGGTACACGGCAACCGCAGCCTGGTCGGCCGCTGCGCGGTTAGAAGACGTTGAACCTCATCACTTCCACCTGGCTTCCGAGGGACAGGAAGAGATAGAGCTGACAATTGAGTTTTCGCCGATTCAGATACCGGGCCGGGCATGCCCGGCCCCTACAAGTCAGGAATGGGTCGGCGGACGGATTCCTTCGTTTGCGGCAGTTCGGGATTCCGCAGCGAGTCACTGGTCCACCTTCTGGAGCAGAGGCGGCGCAATCGATTTCGCCGCATGCACCGATCCGCGCGCGGCCGAGCTGGAGCGCAGGGTGGTGCTCTCCCAGTATCTGATGGCGGTGAACTGCGCCGGTTCGATGCCGCCGCAGGAGACCGGCCTCGCGACTAATAGCTGGTGGGGCAAGTCCCACCTGGAGATGCACTGGTGGCACGCAGCCCATTTCGTTCTGTGGGGCAGGCCGGAGCTTCTGGCGCGCAGTCTCCCGTGGTACCGTTCCATCCTGGATCGAGCGAAGGACACCGCCAAGTTACAAGGCTACCGGGGAGCGCGGTGGCCAAAACAAATCGGTCCGGATGGGAGAGAGGCTCCGAGCGATGTCGGCGTGTTCCTGATCTGGCAACAGCCGCACCCGATTTACTATGCGGAGTTACTGTACCGAACACATCCCGATCGGGAGACGCTGGAGGCACATCGGGAGATCGTCTTCGAGACAGCGGAATTCATGGCTTCCTATGCGGCTTGGGACGCCGCTACAAGTCGCTATGTACTTGGGCCACCGCTGATTCCGGCTCAGGAGAGTTACTCGAAGATACGCACACGGGTGACCAATCCGCCATACGAGTTAGCCTACTGGCATTGGGGACTAACCACGGCGCAGCGTTGGCGCGAGCGGTTGGGGCTGCCTCGGCACGCGGAGTGGGACCGGGTAATTCGAGGGCTCGCCCGGCCGCTAATCCGGTACGGCATTTATGCGGCGATTGAAGAAGAGCCATTTACGGTTTACAGCGACCACCCATCCATGTTATGCGCGCTGGGAGTTTTGCCCGCCACGCCCCTGATCGACGCCGCTACCATGCGTTCCACACTCGACGACGTGCTGGCACGCTGGAATTGGAACACGACGTGGGGATGGGATTACCCGGTGATGGCGATGACGGCGGCGAGGCTCGGCGAGCCGGAGAAGGCGGTGGATGCACTTCTTATGGATTCGCCGAAGAATCAGTATTTGGCGGGAGGGCAGAACCTGGGAACCAAGGGCCGGTTGCCGCTCTATCTGCCGGGGAACGGCGGCCTGCTGTACGCGGTGGCGATGATGGCTGCCGGTTGGGACGGCGCAAAAGGAAGCGCCCTGGGCTTTCCCGTTTCGCGCGGCTGGAATATCAAGTGGGAGGGACTCGAAAAGGCGCTGTAGCGAACAGGAACGGCGTGCCCACCGCTCGGTTGAAAATCATGCCGTGCCGCGGGAAGAAAAGCCGAGAAGACTCTCGGCTCAGCCGGCGCCACGGCGCTGGCGGCGATTGAACTGGTAATTACCTCACAGGCCCTACGCGGAGGAATCCGCGGCTACCAAATTGCCAGTCACAACTGACGAGAAGATCGGATCTCAAAGTCTGCCAAGCAGTTAACGGACCGCGGCCGGAGGGTGCACGCGGACCAGCCAGTTACTATTGGGTCGAGAAGAGGGAACCGCAGGATGCGTCCTTTGAAGCGCCTGATACTGGCATACAAGAACTTCGCGGCGAACCGGAACATCAGCCACATAGGACTCGGCGTAGCGGCACTGAACACGGCCAAAGTGCTGCGCGCGAACGGCATTGCGGCGGAGGTGTGGCCGATCACGAGCGGGGCGGAATTGGGCAGCCGGCTGGACTCCTCGGTTTCGCACGTGGTGACTTCGGCGCCGTGGATACCGGTAGACCAGTGGCAGCGGCTGACGGCGGAGCACCCGGACATTACGTTCGCGGTGAATTGCCACTCGAACGTCGGCTTTCTGCAGGCCGACGCGAACGGAGTGCGGCGCCTGCGCGACGGCATGGAACTGGAGCGCGGGGCGTGGAACTTTCACGTAGCCGGGAACAGCCGGAAGTTCTGCGACTGGATCCGGGCGGCGTACCGGGCTCCGTGCGCTTACCTGACGAACCTGTACTATCTGGACGCGGAGCGGCATTACCCGCGGGCGCCGTTCAGCGGCGGCACCCTGCGGGTGGGAGCGTTCGGCGCCACGCGGCCGCTCAAAAACCTGATGAGCGCGGCGGGCGCGGCTTTGGAGATGGCGGGCCGGCGCAACGCACCGCTGGAGTTCTGGGTTTCGGCGGGACGCGCGGAAGGCGGGCTGGGGATCATGGACGCGGTGCGGGCGATGATGGGCGGACTGCCGCAGGTCCGGCTGGTGGAGAACGGGTGGCAGACCTGGCCGCGCTTCCGCGAGACGGTGCGGCACATGCACCTGCTGCTGCAGCCCAGTTACACCGAATCGTTCAACATGGTGACGGCCGACGGGGTTGCGGAGGGGGTGGCGTCAGTGGTTTCGGAGGCCATCGACTGGGCGCCCAGGGCGTGGAAAGCGGGCTTCGACCACGTGGACGAGATCGCCCGCGTCGGCGGCCACCTGCTGGCGGATCCGTATGCGGCGGTGGAAGGTTTCCGGGCGTTGGAAGGTTTCCGGGCGTTGGAAGCCCACAACGCGGAGGGGCTGCGGTGCTGGAAAAGCTATCTGGAAGCCGCCTGAAGCATTCACTTCACACGACTGAGGTCCAGCTTGGCAGCCACGGTTTGCCCGTCCGGAGTGACGATGGTGACGGGGCCTTTGAGGTGATCGCCCTCCAGCACCAGGTCGCACTTGTAAATGGTGCCATCGCCGGAGTCCTTAACCTCCAAAGTGACCTTGTTGCCGCTAATGGCGCCCTTTATGATCGGCCACTGAGTTTCTTCATCGGGTCCAGCGGTGCCGGTAATCTGGGCGCCGGCTTGTTTCACGATGGCAAAAGCGGTGCCCTCCTGGTTGGTTCCGTCGGGCTGTGTCACGTTGATGGGGCCCGACCACTTACCGCTCACGTTGACCTCGGCGGCGGAAAGCACCAGCGCGCCGGCAAGCAAAAAGAACACAAACAGCTTCATAAAGTCCTCCGCAGATGGGATACGGGCGATAGTCGAAAAAGTTCCACGGCGAGTGCTTCGCGGCGGGCCGGGCCGGGCATGCCCGGCCCTTACGGCCGGCGGTTTGTAGGGGCGAGGCATGCCTCGCCCGCGGGTCGCGCGACAAAACGCGAAATGGCGTACTTAGTTCAAAAAGTAGGTTCGATAGAGCGTGTCCCGCTGTTTGGGGACGAAGCCAGCATCGCGGATGAGGCGGCGCAGTTCCTCCTCGGAGGCGCGATAGTGGGCGCCGGCGGCGGAGACGACGTTCTCTTCGATCATGATGCTGCCCACGTCGTTGCCGCCGAAACGCAGGCCGAGCTGGCAGGTTTTGAGACCTTGGGTGACCCAGGAGGATTGCACGTTCTCGATGTTGTCGAGGTAGATGCGCGAGATCGCCAGCGTTTGCAGGTATTCGATGGCGGTGGCTTCCTCTTTGACGAAGCGGCCGAGCGATGTATTCTCGCGCTGGAAGGTCCAGGGAATGAAGGCGGTGAAGCCGCCGGTTTCCTCTTGCAGGTTGCGGACCAGCTCGAGGTGGTTCATCCGCTGCTCGAGGGTTTCGCCGCAACCGAACATCATGGTGGCGGTGGTGCGCATGCCGAGTTGGTGGGCGGTGCGGTGAACGTCGATCCAATCCTGCACCGGGCACTTCAGGCGGCTGATGCGCTGGCGCACGGCGTCATCCAGGATTTCGGCGCCGCCGCCGGGGATGGAATCGAGGCCGGCATCCATCAGGCGGCGTATGGTGTCGCGCAGGCTGAGGCCGCTGACCTCGGCTACATTGACGACCTCCGGGGCGGAGAGGCAGTGCAGGTGGATGCGAAAGCGCCGCTTGATGCCGCGGAACAGGTCTTCGTACCACTCGATCTTGAGGTCGGGATGAAGGCCACCCTGCATCAGAACGCCGGTGCCGCCGAGGTCGATGGTCTCTTGAATCTTCTGGTAGATGGTGTCGTTAGACAGGACGTAGCCTTCGGCGTGGCCCATCGGCCGGTAGAAAGCGCAGAAGCTACAGAACTCGGTGCAGAAATTGGTGTAGTTGATGTTGCGATCGATGATGTAGGAGACGATCCCCTCGGGGTGCCACTTACGGCGCACCGCGTCGGCAGCCATGCCGATGCCGATCAGGTCGTCGGAAGCAAACAGCGCCAGCGCCTCTTCACGCGAAATCATAGGAATCCCCAGCCGGTACTTTCAAGATAACAAAACAGGAGCAGGACAGCGGGTCCAGGGGGACGTCCCCAGGGGGGACCGCAGGACCATGGGTCCGCCCCAACAGAGTCAATGGGAAGGGACTGAAAGAAGAAATGAAAACGAAACGCAGATACGGATGGAAGCCGGACGTGCCGGACCACCGCGACCTGGTTTACAGGCCGCGGCGAACGATGCCGGTGCCGGCGGACCTGGACATGCGGCAGGAGCAGCCGCCGATTTTCGACCAGGGGCAGCTTGGCTCCTGCACGGGAAACGGAATCGCCGGGGAACTGGAAGCGCAGGCGCTGGCGCAGAGCGGGCAACTCACCGTGCTGTCGCGGCTGTTCATCTATTACAACGAGCGGGCGATGGAAGGCACGGTTACGGGGGACGCCGGCGCGTCGATCCGCGACGGGATCAAGAGCGTAAGCTCGCAGGGCGCATGCCCGGAGCCCGAGTGGCCTTACAATTTGCGCAAGTTCGCGGTGAAGCCGCCGAAGCACTGCTATGCCGATGCGCTGAAACTCAAGGCCATCCATTACAGCAGCGTGCCGCAGGACTTGAACGCGATCAAAGCGGCGCTGGCTTCGGGCCGGGGCATCGTGTTCGGAATCTCGGTCTACGACTCTTTCGAGTCGGACGAGGTGGCGACAACGGGCGTGGTGCCGATGCCGGAAACGAGCGAGAAATTGTGCGGCGGCCACTGCGTGCGGATGGTCGGCTACACCGACCACGGCATCAACGGCATTCCGGCGCAGCATTTCATCGGGGCGAATTCGTGGGGCACCGATTGGGGCCTGGCAGGCTACTTCGCGATTCCCTATGCATACATCGCCAACCAAAACCTGGCGGACGACCTGTGGGTGGTGACGGCGGTTTCGTAGGGCGCCGCACCAACACTTCGGACCAGCAAATCGGCAAGAGGAGACAAGCAATGAATCGAAAGACGATCCGGCTCATTTGGGCCATTCTGGCGGCGCTGGCGGCCGCGGGCTGCCTGCCGGCGCAAACGGTCAACACGGTTAGCTACGCCCCGGACTACTTTGCCGGCGCGGGAGCCGAATACAATCGCTACAACACGGCTGCGCCTTCAGTCGCGGGATGGACGACGTTTGCCGTCGAGGTGGGACAGAGCCGGGTGTACTCCTGGTCCACCATCGAATTGACGAACGCCACCAGCACGGCCAGAACCGGCGCGGGATACCTGTTTGCGCAAACCGGCAATTGGTCGCTGGTGGCTCTGGGAGACGCGGGTCTGGCGATCTCGCCGGCCGCCACGCTGGGCTCGTTCAGCGGTGGAGGAGCCATCTTTTACGACATCGGACAGCGCCTCAACAAGGGGCATTTCTATCTCATGGGGGTGATGCGGGTGACGGTGATCACCTCGAATTCGGTTCAGCCGGTGTTTGGATTTGGCGTGGGAAAGAGCTTTTGAGGAGGCCGTATGAACATAGCAATTCCTTCCTGGTTGACCGGGGCGGTGGCGGCAATCGTGCTGTCCGCGGCGGCGCGTGCGCTGCCGGATCCGGCGCCGTCGGGCTCGCGGTTGTACCAGTGGTTTTACCAGTTCACGCAGAACCTGCTGGCGAATTTCGACAAGACACAGAAGGCGTGAGAGGAGTAGGCACCGGTGCGGGGCGGCCGAGAGTTACCGCCCCTCCGGTCAGGCCGAGACAGCGGCCAATTCGTGCTGCGAGGTTTGCGCGAACAGGTAGACCGTGAAGAGCGGCTTGGAGTCGCCCTTGCCCCAGCGATTCACCTGCCATTTGGCGCGGAGATAGCGCACTTGCGGCCGGTCCGCGAGGTCGACCGCGATCTGGTAAGTGCCGCAATAGAACTTCTGGGGAAATGAAGCCACCGGCTTGGCGCCCCAGTCGGTGCCGTCGGCGGAGCCCCAGATGGAGATATCGATGCTTTGCTGTTCAACGATGCGCGTGATGCCGAGGGTCAGAAGCAACGTTCCGCCCGCTTGTTCGCCGAGATCGATCTGAGACCCGGCGCCAGCTTCGCGTACAGTGGTTTCCGGGAGCAGAAACTCTTGCAGCATAGGCCTTACCCTTCGCTCGCACGGCAACTAACGGAGCTTGAGAAGTTGTGTTTGAGCTGCTTCCAGGGTCGCACATTTCCTGCCGAAACAAAAGCGAATTTGCTGCGATCCGCCGTTCGGACGGACGAAAAAGCTCGCGTCAGGCGCCGGCGTTACTCCAATCTTTTCAATTAGATGACGAACGAAGCTCCGCTGTCATCCAAACCGGAGGCGGATGTGCCGGCAATCACATAGCAGGCGCCGCGGGGAGAAGCGCAACTGGATGATCGACTGGTATTAGCTGAAGGGACCGCTCTACTTCACTTTGCGGAATAGCTTGCGCAGAATCCGCACGGCCCGATCGACTTCCTTTTCGGTGATGATGTAGGGCGGCAGGAAGCGCAGCACGGTCTCATGCGTGCAGTTGATGAGCATGCCTTCGGCCATGGCGTCCAGGACGAATTGTTTGCCGGGGATGGCCAGATCGACGCCCAGCATCAGGCCGCACCCGCGGACTTCCCTGACGAAGGAATGCTGGCGGGCCAGCGCCTCCAGCGAATCCTTGAAGTATCCGCCTACCCTTCGAATGGCGGGCAGCAGTTCATCCAGAATATCCAGAAACTCCAGAGACACGCGGCAAGCCAGCGGGCCTCCGCCGAAAGTGGTGCCGTGCATGCCGGGCTTGATGGCCGCCGCGGCTTTTTCGTTGGCCAGGATGAAGCCCAGCGGCAGGCCGCAGGCCACCGGCTTGGCGGCCACCACCACGTCCGGCAGAATCACCGGCTGGAAGAGCTGGTACGCAAAATACACGCCCGGCCGGCCCACGCCGCATTGGGTTTCATCGGCCACCAGCAAGGCGTCATAGCGGGTGGCAAGCTCGCGCGCCTTGGCGGCGAATTCCGCGGTGAGCGGGTTGATGCCGCCTTCGCCCTGAATCATCTCGAGAATGATGCCCGCGGTGCGCTCGTTGCAGGCCGCCTCAAGCGCCGCGACGTCATTCTTGGGGACGAATTTCACGCCGGGGATGAGCGGCTCAAAATCGGTGCGGTACTTGGCCTGCCCGGTGACCGAGAGCGCGCCCAGCGTCCGGCCATGGAACGAGTCATCCAGCGAAATGATTTCGAACTTATCGGCATGAATGGCGCGACCGTGCCCATGCACCATCTTGAGCGCGCCCTCCACGGCCTCGGTGCCGGTGTTGGCGAAAAAGGCGCGCTGCAACCCGCTGATCTGCGCCAGCCGCTTCGCCAGCGGTCCCTGATACTGGTGGTAATAAAGATTGGAAGAATGGATCATCAGCCCGGCCTGATGGCGGATTACCTTAGTAATGCGCGGATGCGCGTGGCCGAGCGCGTTGACGCCGATGCCGGCCATCAGGTCGAGGTAGCGGCGGCCTTCCAAATCGTAAACCCAGCAACCCTTGCCGCGCGCCAGCGCCAGCGGATAGCGGGCGTAGTTCTGCAGCAGGTACTCTTTTTCCAGGTCCATGATCTCCTGGGCGTGTGTTGCGCCGACAGGAGGAAGAGCGGTCGTCATTTACTCATGATAACGCGTGGGGGCGGGCGCTCCAGCAGCGTCAACCCAAGGCCGCTTCGAGCTCGGCGCATGCGTGGCGGTCGCCAATCCGCGTGGTGACTTCGATGCCCTGACGGTACACGGCGCGCGCTTCCTCCACGCGCCCAAGCCGCTCCAGAGTCTGGCCGGCGTGCAGATAGGTGGCGGCGTAATCCGGATGGGCCGCCATCAGCGCGCGGAACTCCCGCACCGCGCCTTCGAGGTCGCCCGCGTTCCGGTACTCCATCGCCAAACCGTAGCGCGCGAAGATGTCGTTCGGATTCGCGGCCACCATCCCTTGCAGAATCTCCAATCGGTTGCTCGCCATGGCGTGTGCTACCATACCTCCCGGATGTCGTGCCCCTGTTTCTTGCCCGTCGAGCCGCGCCCTTACCGGGCGGCCTCGCGGCGCGCCATGCTGCCGCTGGGCGACGCGTGGACGGGCACCTGCCACGCCGTGCCGGACCAGCCCACGCAGCCCGACGATTCGCTGCTCGACGCTTTCTGTAACCTCGGCTACGCCCGCGGCCGTTGCGCGCGGTTTCCCGCCGATCACGGCCCGGACGCAGTGCGCTTCACCATCGTCTCCGATGATGGCGCCGTTCTTCGACTGTACTACGTTCTGGAGCGCGATCACCGGCCATTCGCCCACGGTCCGCTCGAGTTTTCCGTGGCGCAAAACGAAATCGTGACGCCGGCCGAGGGCGCCCTGACCAGCTTGCAGGCGCGCGCCTATGCGGCCAGTTATCTGCGCCGGAGGTCCGAATCTCGCCGGTCCTGAAGAGAAGAAGGAGTGCCATGGAAGGTAAACCCGTACGCGAATCCGCTTCCGAATATTCCGAACTGGCGCTGCCGATTGACGCGAACGGCTGGGGGCACGTGCTGGGCGGCAAAGTGATGCACCTGGTGGATCTGGCAGCCGCCATGGCGGCGATGCGGCACGCGCGCCGCGGCGTGGTCACCGCGGCGGTGGACAGCCTCCACTTCCTGCACCCGGTGAATATCGGGGAGCTGATCATGCTGCGCTCGGCGGTGAACCGCGTCTTCCACACGTCGCTCGAAGTGGGCGTTCGCGTGGTCACCGAAAACCTGCTCACGGGCGCCCAGCGGCATACCTGCTCGGCGTACCTGACATTCGTCGCCATGGACGAAAACGGCGTGCCGTCCGTGGTGCCGCCGGTGATTCCGGAAAGCGAGGCTGAGCAGCGCCGCTTCCGCGAGGCCGGCGAGCGCAGGGAGTATAGGCTCGCCATGCGCAACAGGATTCGGGAGTAGCGCGTGATCCGCCCGAAGCTTTAGGAACTCTTGCGCCGTTGTGTCTGCAGAACGGGGGAGTGCAGTGCCCATTTAAGGGTTGAACTCATTCATTCGGATCCTATCCGCTGGCGGGCAAAGTAGAAGTAGTTAAAAAAAACGCGTTGAGTTTGAGTTCCTCGCCATCACGAGGGCGACAACGATTGCGTTCAGCAGCACACCAAGGAACGACAGAGTCAACACGCCCTTCACCGTTGCCTTCTTGCCTCGGGAGCGCAACCACAGAAACAGCGGAAACACCAGAATCCATTGAACGAGGCCCGACAACAGCACTGCAAAATATAGGAGGGGATCTTTCGATATGGCCATCCACACCACCAGAAATAGAAGGGTGAAGAGCTGGCAAGCCAAAGAAAGGCCCATTCCTGCCCAAATGCTTCCCTGGTTTGGAGGGGTGGATGAATTAGGCGCCACAACCTTAACATCATAGCGCCGGTCTGCCAACCGGCGATTCAACCGTGGGCTTGAGCGAAGAGAGTCCCCTTGGGTGATTTTGCACCGCAGCAAATCGCCGGGCAGGTTCGAAGGTGTTGGGTATTTGAGAGGTTTAGCTCCGCAGTCTGGACACGTTTCGAACTTTCGCCACCCGGTTAGCCCTCTGATCGAACCCATGGTCGCCCATTGTTTTGAGAGCGATCCATGCGAACTGCTGGCCCGTGTCCATGACAGGCACCCAATCTGGACACGTCTCGAACTCGCCAAGGGAGCCCAAGTTTAACTTCCCGGATGGCGCGTCTACTCAATCGCGATCCTAAAATCCACCAACCCACACGCCTTTTCGTTCACAACATCTGAGTGGTACCTTGAATTGTGGTTCCGCCAGGCAGGTTGTCAAGAGCTCCTAAGACCGCCGCGCCCGAAGCCGTCACCCTGGCAGGAGGGGCGGAGATGAACCCGGTGAGCAGCGGCTACGCTGATGTCAACGGCATCAAGCTGTGTCACGAAGTCTACGGCCAGGGCGAACCGCTCGTGCTGATCCATGGCGGGCTGACGACGATCAGCGAGATGCAGGGATGGGCGCAGCCGCTGGCGAAGACGCGGCAGGTGATCGCGGTGGAGATGCAGGGCCACGGCCGCACGGCGGACACGGACCGTCCGATGAGCTTCGCCACGATGGGCGACGACATCGCGGCGCTGTTGGACCATCTCAAGATTCCGAAAGCCGACTTGGGTTGCCGGCTGTTGCTGGATTCCCAACTCGAACAACTCGGCATCGATGCAGGATCGGTAAAAGGCTACCGTCAGATCGCATTAGGGCACCTGCCGGCAGCCTGGCATGTATTGACCGGGAAGGCCGACTGTTGTATCGCTACCAAGGCTGCCGCCTGAGTGTTCGGCCTGGACTTCATTCCGCTGCTGAGCGAGCGTTATGATCTGGTGGTTCGTAATACCGATCTGAATTCACCGGGAGTGCAAGCGCTGCTGGATACGCTGGGGCGCGCGGCATTCCGCCGCGAATTGGAAGGGCTGGGAGGCTATGACACACGGGGCGCTGGCGACCGCGTCGCCTGATGCCGGACGGACGCGCGGTATGGTATAAAGACTCATGCCGCTCTCCGCTAGAAACCAGCTTCCCGGCATCGTCGAGGACGTGAAAGTGGGCGCCATCATGGCCCTGGTGACCGTCCGCATCGGCGACAACATCGTCGAAAGCGTGATTACTCGCGCCAGCGCCGAAGGCCTCGGTCTCAAGAGGGGCGACGCCGTCCGCGCGGTCATCAAGTCTACCGAGGTCATGATCCAAAAGGACTGACGCAAGTCACCGTTTCGCCTTGCCTCAACTTCCCGCGGCGCGTTAAGGCTCGCCAACGGTCCGACACAACTCCGCATGGCTCGTCCCATTCGCTGCGCAACGCCCCGCTTGTCGGACCCGCGGAGTTAAGCACATTTATAGTCCGATTTTCCGAATTGTATTGCATGAGATACACTGTCGCGTTAAACTAACCTTTCCGCTAGACATCCAGGCTCTAGTGGACACTCCAGGGCCACGTCGCAGCCCGAATTCCAGGTCAACATGAAAACATCCAAGAAAACTCTCGCGCTCGTAGTGTCGTTACTTTTCTGCGCGTTGACGGTTGCGGCGCAGCAGCACTCCACGGTCGACTGGGCCGGTGACCAGCGTACTCGCTTTCGGTGGCCGGCTGTATTTCGGCAGCCTCGAAACCAGGGCAATCGGCTGGATACCCGCGCCATAGGGGCCGGGAGTTTCCCTTCGAGGCGGCGCTGAGGGCAATCGATGCGCGATCGACCGCTACAATATTGTTATGCATCTGCCCGCGAGGGGAGCCGCGATCGCCGCGTGCTGCGTTCTAGGAGCCGCGCTGCTGCTCGCTCAGCAAGATTGGAAGACCGTGGTCAACCTGCCGGGGGTGGACTTCTCGGGCCTGTCGCCGGTCAAGGTCCGCGCGCTGCTGCGCCTGCTCCGCAACCACGACTGCGCCTGCGGATGCGGCATGAAGGTGGCCGAGTGCCGCGTCAAGGACCCGGATTGCGCGTGGAGCAAGGGCCTGGCCGCTGCGATGGGGGACGCGATTCGCGCGGGCAAGGACGAGAATGCGGCCCTCGAAGCCGCCAAGGCATCGAGATGGGCCCACGGTCCGCAGCCTCCCAAGCTTCTGGAGGACCCGGTGACCATCCCCACCGCCGGGTCGCCTGTCCGCGGTCCCGACGGCGCCGCGCTGACGCTGGTGGAATTCTCCGATTTTCAATGTCCTTACTGTTCGATCGCAGTCGCCAAACTGAATGCGGTGCTGGAAGCGTATCCGGGGAAGATCAAGCTCATCTTCAAGCAGTTTCCCCTGGATATGCACTCGCAGGCTGCTTTGGCCGCTGCCGCCGCTATCGCGGCCCATCGGCAGGGGAGGTTCTGGCCCATGCACGATGCCCTCTTCGCTCACCGGCGCGAGTTGTCCCGTGCCGTGATCCTGGCCTTGGCCCGCACCGCCGGACTCGATATGGAGCGCTTCCAGGCGGACCTCGATTCCGCGGCAACTAAGGCGACCGTCGCGCGAGATGTGGAAGACGGCGACCGCGCCGGCGTCGAGGGCACCCCCTCGGTATTCATCAACGGTCGAAAATACAACGGCAATCTGGACCTGCCGGCGATACGGACGGTCATCGACGAGGAACTGAAGAAAGCCAGGTAGCGGCTAGGCTATCGGTCCGGTGACACGGCAAGCGGCAAGAAAACCGCGCAGGGCGTGCTGGTATTCGGGGAGATCCCGCAAGCTGGGCTTGATGATGCCTTCGGCCCAATCCAGGAACTGGTGGATCTCCAGAAACTCGAGGGACTTGGAATCGTCAGCCAGGCGGGACAACAGTTCGCGGCATCGCTCCAAAACCTCCGGAAACTCCAAGCCATGCAGCACTTTCAAAGCCTGAATCAGCCCCCAGAGTTCATCCAGGTGAGCAATGGTAAAGTCGCATTCTTGTTTCGTCATCACCTTTTGCTTTACCCCTGGCGACGCCGGCTTCCGGCACCCAAATCCAAGTGTACGCCTCGGCCATGGGTCGGCCATGGGGGCCGGCCCCGTTCAGCCTGTCTTCGGGATAAACTGGACAAGATTCATGCGACAGACAATCGGAGTACTTCTGGCGGCGCTCACCGCGGTCGTGCGGGTCGCCGGCGCGGACGATTTCAATCTGAAGAACGGCGACCGTGTCGCCGGCGGCGGCGGACTCATCTACGCTCTGGTTCCCGTTCAGTAGCTTATCCCGGACCGGCCGCCGCACACGCGGATGGAAGATGCCGAGACCATCGAGGATCGCGGAGCGCGAGGATTACTCTGGCTTAAGTCGCTTTTCCGCGCGCATGTCCGTGTGATGGATCAAGCGGAAACGCGGCTTTTCATCTCTTCTTCGTAGAACCGATACCCGGACTTGCTGACGACGAAAGTGCGGCTCGAAGATGCTTCGATAAATCCCCCATCCACCAGTTCCTTCACTGCGCTGAACTCGACCAGGTTACTATCTGGCGCCTTAGTTCCGTGCGTTTTCCTGGCCCGCCGTGGGAGCAGGGGCCAAGGTGTCTGCTGCGATCGGGCCGCCAGGTACATCTGCAGCTCAACCATATCCCGTAGGGCGTGCCGGCCGCCGACACTCATCGTGTTCTCTTGCGTGGCCATATGCTCTCCTATGGTGAGTTTGAAGGGAGGCAAATCGGAGCAGGCGAGACCAAGACGATTCGCAGTCGGATCAAAGACACTTATAGTATAACATATCGGCGGCGAAAGTGCTAAAATCGCGACATCAACATCCGTAGTGGAAGGCGGGCTCATTTCGACAGGCGGAGGCCGCCCGCCGGCGCCGCGCTACTCGATGACTTCGCGGCCTACGGCCATGTTTAACTGGCCGGCGGCCGTGAGGTACGATCCCACCAGGTTGATGTAAGCCACTTCGGTTGCGCGGTAGTCTCTCTGCGCATCCAGATAATCCACCAGCGCCGCCTGGCCGCGCTGGTAGGCAAATGACATAGTGTCGCGGATTCGCGAGGCTGTCTCCAGATAACCGTCCGCGCTCCGATACGGCCGCAACAAATTCACCGAGCTCACCAGCGTGTAGTAAGCCGAATCGACGTCGCTGAACACCTGCGCCGCGGCGGCGTCCTTTTGCCGCTCCGCATGGGCGATGTCGATCTGCGTGCGCTCCTTCTCACCCTGGTTCTTATCGAAAACACGCAACGGGATGTTTACGCTGACTCCCATATAGATCGTGAGCGGCGGATTGCGTCCAAAGTCCACACCGAAAGTAGGATCCGTGGAGCCGTTCGCAACGGCCAACTTGTGGTCGGTTCCGGCTTTGTCGATGGTCTCGATGGCGGCCTTCAAGTCCGGCCGGGTTGCCAGCGCCGCCGCGCGGAATTCTTCGAGCGTCATCACCTGCTCCTTGAATTCGAACGGCCCGGTTACGTCGAACTGGTCTACCGGCGTCCGCTGGTTGAGCAGCGTCAGCAAGGTGATCTTCGCGGTACGGGCGTTGACGATCGCGGTTTGATAGTCGGATTCGTATTGCGCGCGCTGCAAGGCCAGCCGGTCCAAATCCACGCGCGCAATATCGCCGGCTTTGAAACGCTCGCGGTTAATCGACAGCTCTTTCTCGAAGTAATCCAGGTTCTCCTTGGCACTAGCCAGCAGAGCCTTGGCCTGCAGGGTCAGGACAAAGGCGCTGCGCAAATTGAACAGCAGCGTGCGTTCCAGATCCAGTTGTTGCGATTCCGCGATGGCGGTGCCTTTCTGCGCGCTCTCCAGGCGCAGTTCGCGCTTATGCTGCCGCTCATGCAGATAGTCGAACGCGAGGAGGGGAAAGGCATACGCGAACGGCCGATAGGGATTGCCGTTGAAGGGCTGTAACTGATCCAGACCGGCGGTGAGGTTCGGGTTTGGCCGCAGATAGGCCGTGATCTCCTGCGCTTTGGATTCCTGGATATTGAGTTGGCCGGCGCGCAGGTTGGGGTTGGCCGCCTCGAATTTGTCTTTCACCTGCTGCCAGGTCAGAGCGGTTTGTGCGAATGCCCCGGAGTTCAGGCACACGCCCACTAACAAGCCAATTGGTAGATGCCGGATGAGTCGCCGCATGTTACTCCTCAAACCTGTAAGGTATCGTCGTCCCGCGCCACCAGCGCGTAAAGCACCGGCGAGAGGAAAATCGACAGGAAAAGCCGGGAAGCCAGGCCGGCTACGATCACGATGGCAAACGGCTTCTGCGAGTCGCTGCCGATGCCCGTGGACAAGGCCGCCGGCAGCAGGCCGAAACAGGCCACCAGCGCCGTCATCATAATCGGGCGCAGCCGGAGCATGGAGGCTTCGAACGTCGCCGTCGGGATGTCTCGTCCTTCCAGGCGCAGTTTGTTGATGAACGAATACAGAATCACGCTGGTCTGCACCGCGACTCCCATCAGCGCCACGAAACCTAACATCGACGACACGCTGAAATTGGTGTGAGTAACTCGCAGCGCCAGCAGTCCGCCCACCGGCTCCGTCACCATAACGCTGAAGAAGATGATGAGCGGGAATTTCAAATTGCCGTATAGCGCGAACAGGATCAGGAGAATCAGGAGCGCGGTCAAAGGTAAGATCACCTTCATCTGCTCTCGCGACGCAAGATACTCTTTGTACTCTCCGCCCCAATCGAACTTGTAGCCGATAGGAAGCTTTACCGCGGCCCCGACTTTCTCGCGGGCTTCACTTACGGCGCTGGCCAGGTCGCGCCCTTCCACGCTGAACTGGACTCCGATGAACCGCGCATTCGCTTCACGGTAAATGAAGGAGGCGCCGCTTTCCACCTTGATTTCGCAGAATTGGGAGAGCGGCAGATACTGGCCGTCGGGGGTGGCGATGAGCAGGTTCCGGATGGCGTTCTCGTCGCTGCGGTACTGCTCTTGCATACGCACCACCAGGTCGAACTGGCGCTCGCCCTGAATCACCTGCGTCGCAGCCGAGCCGCCGATGGCGGTTCCCACCAATGTATTGACGTCGCTCACGTTGAGGCCGAAACGAGCCAGCTTGGCGCGGTCCGGGGTGATCACCAGGCTGGGCTGGCCCAACTCCCGCACCACCGTGATTTCCTTGATGCCGGGAACCTTGGTGAGAATGTTCTTGACTTGAACCGCCCTGTCTTCCAGGGTGGCCAGATCCGGACCGAAAATCTTCACCGCCAAAGAACTCTTCAACCCGGTTTCGGCCTCGTCCACCGCGTCCTCGGCCGGCTGCGTGTAGTTGAAGATGACGCCGGGAAACGCCGCCAGCTTGTGTTGGATGGCTTCAATCAACTCGGGCTTGGTGTGGATGCTGCCCTGCCAGGTGCTGTCGTTGTAAGGTTTCAATCCCACGTAGAATTCGTTGTTGAAGAAGCCGGTCGGATCGGTGCCGTCGTCGGGCCGTCCGAGCTCGTTGGCAACGGTTGTCACCTGCGGAAAGCTGGACAGAAGATTGCGAATCTGCGGAGATAGCTTGGAGGCCTCTTCGAAGGAAATCGTGTAGGGCGTGGTGGCGCGCACCCACAGCGCGCCTTCGTCCAGGTGCGGCATGAACTCGCCGCCGATATACGGTATCAGCAGCAGCGAGGCGCCGAAGATCACCAGTATGATCGCCACCGTGATCAGCCGGTTGCGCAGGCACCAGCCCAGCATTTTGCCGTAAATACCGCGAACCCATTCGTAGAACCGCGCCCGCGGTTCGTGTATGTGCCGGCGTAGAAAGAACGCGCACAGCACGGGAAGCAGCGTAAGCGTGCACAGCAGCGAACCCAACAGCGCGAACGACATGGTGGCCGCCATCGGTTGGAAGAGCCGGCCCGCGGGCCCGGCCAGCGCGTAGATCGGCAGGTACGCCGCGATGATCACCGCGATCGCGTAGAAGATCGGCCGCTCTACGTCATGCGCCGCGGCACGGATCACGTCGATGAAGTTGTAGTCCGGGTCTTCGTGACGGGCCGCCAACTCGCGAAAAATGTTCTCGACCATCACCACCGATCCATCCACGATGATGCCGAAATCGATGGCGCCGATGGACAGCAGATTCGCCGGGATGTGTCTCCAGTCCAGGCAGATGAACGAGAACATCAGCGCGCACGGGATGGTGACGGCGACGATCAGTGCGGTCCGCACGCTGAACAGGAAAAGGCCAAGAATGATCAACACCAGCACCATCCCGCGCAGAAGGTTGGCCTCCACCGTCTTGGTGGTCTCCTCGACCAGCCCCTGGCGGTCGTAGTACGGCACCACCTTCACGTCCGGCGGCAGCACGTGTTCGTTGAGCTCCTTGGTCATGGCCTCCACGCGCCGCAGAATCACTTGCGCCTGCTCGCCGACGCGCATCAGGATGACGCCTTCCACCGCCTCGTCCTGCTTCATGTATCCGAACTGGCCGAGCCTCGGCGCATAGCCGATTTCCACCTTGGCGATATCTTTCACGTAAACCGGAATCCCGTTCTTCTCCTCCAAAACGATGTTCCCGATATCGGCCGTGTCGCGCACCAGTCCCAGTCCGCGGACATAGTAAAACTGTCCGCCCTGGGAATAGAAGCCGCCGCCCGCATTGGCGTTGTTGTTACTCAGTTGCTGCGTCACTTGCGGGACTGTCACGCCATAAGAGAACAGTTTGTTGGGATCCAGCAGCACCTGATACTGCATGGTGGTGCCGCCGAAGCCGGAGTCGTCCGCCACGCCCTGGATGGAGCGGTAATGCCGCTCGAGCACCCAGTCTTCGATCACCTTCAGGTCCTGCGGCGAACGGTCGGGACTCTGCACAACGTAGCGGTAGATCAGGCCGCTGGGGCTGAACAACGGCGAGATGGAGGGCTGTAGGCCGGCGGGCACCGAGGCGTCGGCCATCCGCTCGAACGCCTGCTCGCGCACGAAGTACGGGTCTGCGCCGTACTCGAAATTCATCTCGATGGCGGAGAGGCCATAGAGCGAGATCGAGCGCAGCGCGTCCAGCCGCGGAATTCCGTTCATCTCGATTTCGAGCGGAATGGTGACCAGCCGCTCCACTTCCTCGGCCGCGTGGCCGGGCCACTGGGTGATGATTTCCACGTGCGGCGGCGATAGATCCGGGTAGGCGTCAATCGGCAGGTTGAGGAAGGAGAACGCTCCCCAGACCATCAGGGCCAGCGAGGCGATCACGACCAGGAACCGCTGCTGCAGGGCGAAGGAAACTATTCTTGCGATCATGCCGTTTGCGCCTCTATTGAATGGCGTTGGCGAACTGGAGGAAGATGCTGCCGTCGCTCACGATGGGCTCGCCCTCCTGCAATCCGCTGGTGATGGCGACCATTCCGTTCTGCTGCGGCCCGGCCGCCACCGAGCGCTGCGCGAACTTGCCGGGCTCCACCTGGACGTACACGATCGGCTCGTTCTTGTCGTCGCGCAACACAGCCGCCACCGGGACCACTAGAATGTTGTTCTGCGTGTTGGTATGTATCACCGCGTCGACGAACATATCCTTCTTCAGCAGGCCGCCTGGGTTGGCCGTGACAATGCGGACGGGCGTGGTGCGCGTGTTCGGATCGACGAAGGAACCGATGTAGGCAATCGTGCCGCTGAAGTTGCGGTTGAAGGATGGATTGCTTTCCTCCACGCGATCCCCAATCCTGATCGACGGCAGGTCGCGATCGAAAATGTGGCCCTGCACCCAGACGGTGGAAGTGTCGCTGACCTGGAAGCAGACCGTTTGCCCCGCCTGAATCAGCATGCCGGGCGAGATAAGTTTCTGCACGATCACTCCGGCGATGGGAGACCGGACGGCCAGTTCGGTGTTGATGGAGGAGCCCTGCCGCTCCGCCTGGTCGATCTCCTGGGCGGTGATGCCGAAAATTGTCAGCGGCTGCAGGCTGTTCTGCACGTCGGTTGCGGCGTCGTTGAAGTCCGCCACGCTGCTTTCATATTCCTTGGTGGCAACCGCTCCGCGGTCCAGCATTTCCTTCATCCGGTCGACGATTGTCTTGTTGAACCGCTCGCGGTTGCGGGCCTTGCGATACACGGCGATGGCGTTGGCGACATCGGGGCTCGAGACATAGAGCAGCGGCTGGTCTTTTTGCACCCCCGTCCCCACGTCCACCAGAATCCGCGTGATCGGCCCATTCACCTGCGTGATGGCCTGCGTGGTGTGGTCCTGGTCCCAATCCACTGTGCCGGTAGTGTGGATCGCGACGCCCCAGGAGGTCTTGGCCACCTGCGCGATCTTCAAATGAGCCAACTGATCCGGCGGCACGGTGAAAAAGCCGGCTGATGGGCCAGACTCATCCGCGGGTTTGCTTTCCGCCTTCTTCAACTCTCCGCAAGCCGCTAGGGATAACCCGAGCGCCGCTAAGAGAACTGCGGGGATACACGCGGCTACTGGAAATCGCCGCGTGCCAATGCGCGATGCTGCCTGCATGGCAAACTCTTCTCCTTGGTTCCCGGTTCAAGACAACAGCATGGTCCCGCGCCGCGCAAACGGCGACGGGCCAACCGATCGACAGTGGGAGGAGCTATGCCGCGGGAGGAGCGCGTGAAGAGCTTGCGGTCAGCAGCACCTGGTGGAAAGGCTGAAAATCGGGCGCTGGCGCCAGCCAGGTCACCAGGAAAACCGGCGTCACCGCCGCCGGCACGCTAGTCCGCAGGTAGGGCAGCGACCCCAGGTGACACACCAGGCAGCAATGGCCCTGCGCATGGTGCGATTCGTGCCGGGGGTCAAGCGCGGAGGACTGGGCGGCGATGGTCACCGACAGCAGCAGCAGAACGAGCAAGGCACGCCTGAGGGGCTGCCCACAGCGCACCGTTCTGCCTAGCCTGCCGTCACGAAGGAGAGACACACCAATACTATAGTTACGAACTCTAATCCGTTTAGGTTACCAGAAAAACCGCGATTTGGGGCTGCACCCTGGATCGCCCCGATCACGCCCGCCCCGCTGGGGGAGAATAGACTCATGCGTCTCACGGATCTGTTGCTGGGCCGCCCGCTGGCGACCGAAGAAGAGAAGGCCGAACGGATAACGCCCCGCAAGGGCATTCCCATTTTCGGCTTGGATGCGCTCAGCTCCGCCGCCTACGGGCCCGAAGCCGCGCTGACGCTCCTGATTCCTCTGGGCATGGCTGGGGTGGCCTACATCGTCCCCATCAGCATCAGCATCATCGTCCTGCTCGCCATCGTATATTTCTCCTACCGCCAGACCATCATGGCGTATCCGCTGGGCGGCGGATCGTACACGGTCGCCAGCGAAAACCTGGGTGTGTGGCCCGGTCTGCTGGCCGCCGCCTCGCTGATGGTGGATTACGTTCTGACTGCGGCGGTGGGCATTTCGGCTGGCGTGGGCGCGCTGATTTCCGCCGTGCCCTCGCTCGAGAAACACACGCTGGCTCTGTGCCTGGCGATTCTGATTGTCGTCACGCTGGTGAATCTTCGGGGCGTCAGCGCCACCGGCGGCATCTTCCTGGCCCCGACCTATCTGTTCATCTTCTGCCTGCTGGCCATGATTGCGCTGGGCGTCGTCAAAACGATTTTGGCCGGCGGGCACCCCGTCCCCGTGGTCGCGCCACCCCACCTGGGCGCGGCCACCGAAGCTCTGGGCATCTGGCTGCTGCTGCGAGCCTTCGCGAGCGGCTGCACGGCCATGACCGGCGTGGAGGCCGTCAGCAATGGCGTGATGGCCTTCAAGGAACCGGCTTCCGTCACCGCGCGTTTCACCCTTACCCTGGTAATCGGAATTCTCACCGTGATGCTGGCCGGCATCGCATTCCTTGCCAAGGCGTATGGCATCGCGGCCACGCCTCCCGGCGAGGCGGGTTATCAAAGCGTGCTCTCGCAGTTGCTCGCCGCCATCACCGGCACTGGCGTCTTCTATGGCGTGAGCATCGGGTCGATTCTGGTTGTTCTGGCATTATCGGCGAACACGGCCTTCGCCGATTTTCCGCGCCTTTCCCGGGCCATTGCGGAGAACGGTTTCCTGCCGCATGGCCTGGCGATGCGCGGCCGCCGGCTGGTTTACACCCAGGGCGTCTACGCACTGGCCTTGTTGGCCGGCGCGCTGCTCATCGTATTCGGCGGGGTCACCGACCACCTGATTCCCCTCTATGCGGTGGGCGCATTCCTGGCCTTCACGCTCTCCCAGGCCGGCATGGTGATGCATTGGAAGCGCGTGCGCGGCCCCGGCTCGGTCAGAAGCATGTTCGTGAACGGATTGGGAGCCGCCGCGACCGGGCTCACCGTGATCGTCGTACTGGTCGCCAAGTTCACCGAAGGAGCCTGGATTACGATCCTCCTAATTCCCGGGCTCATCATCATGATGCGGGTGGTGAAACGCCATTACGAGCAGGTGGCCGGAGAGGTCAACATCGATGCGCGGTTGAACATCGCAGACATCGCCCCGCCATTGGTGGTAATCACCGTCGACCGCTGGAGTCGCATTACCCAGAAAGCTTTGCGCTTCGCGATGGCGATCTCATCCGACGTCGTGGCCGTGCATGTGGATAGCGGCCAGGAGTCCGACACCCTGGCCCGCCAGTGGGACGATCTGGTGGACGAGCCCTCGCGCCAGGCCGGGCGGGCCGGGCCAGACCTGGTGGTTCTCCAATCCCCTTACCGGTTCGTGATCCGGCCGATCCTCAACTACGTGCTCGAGCTTGAAAAGGCCCATCCCCGGCGGCAGATCGCAGTACTAATCCCCGAGTTGGTGGAGCGCCGCTGGTACCTGAATCTGCTGCATAACCATCGCTCCGAAGTGCTGAAAGCCCTGCTCCTGTTCCAGGGCGAGCGGCGGATCACAGTGGTCAATATCCCCTGGTATCTGCCCGACTGAGCCCGGCACCGCCCGCGCCGCTTGCTCTTCGCTGCCATAATCGAGAGGATATCCTGAGCAATACGCTAGAGGTTTCGGTTCACACTTATGGTCATCTGGCTTGCGTCGTACCCACGGTCGGGTAATACGTTTTTCCGTGTCTTGCTGCATTCCCTTTATGGCTTTGAGACACACGCTATCTATGATGTTGCAAAGCCCGGCAAGCAGCCGTCGGAAGATGCCAGGAAGCTGATGACCCTGATCGGGCAGACGGAGTTGAACTGCGACGTCAAACTGTTGAGCGCCGACCGCCATCCTCATTTCGTGAAAACACATGGCCTCCCGGAAAACGACGACTTTCCGGCCATCGTCATCGTGCGCGACGGACGGGACGCGATGGTGTCGTACGCATATTTCGTTCTTAAGACGGAACGAAAGATCGAGCAGCCGGACAGAGGCCTTGTCGAGTCCACCTTACAGGATCTCATCCTGGAGGATCGCTTTGGCGGTTGGAGCCGGAATGTGGAGGCGTGGATTAACCGGGTCGGTAGGGACAATATTATCCGTTATGAGGACCTGATCGAGAATCCCGCGGAAATCTCGATTGACGCACTCAAGCGGTTGGATCTGAGCGCCGCGGCAACCGTGAGCACGCCGCCTTCCTTCCAGAAACTGCACGAGAGTGTTCCGTGGTTCTTTAGAAAAGGGCACGTTGGGGGTTGGCGAGAGGAGATGCCGGTGCACCTGCAAGAGATGTTCTTCGAGCGGCACGGTCACATGTTGATTGAACTCGGTTACTCCGCCGGTAGGAGAGTATCTTTATGACGACGATTGACCGCCGTAAATTCCTGACCCGGTCCGCCAGCCTGGCGGCCGCAGCCGCGATTCCCGCGACAGCGATAGCCGCGCCAGCCAGGGTCGCGCGGGAATCGGGAGTCAAACTCAAACTGGGACTCAACGCCTACTCCTTTGACGCCCTCCTGCGCGCGGGCGCCATGACTCTCGCCGATGCCGTCCATTTCTGCGCCCAGCATGGCGTCGACGCGCTGGATGCAACCGGCTATTACTTCCCCGGTTATCCCAACGTCCCGGCCGACGAGTACATTTACAATCTGAAGCGGACCGCTTTCGTCAATGGCGTCGCCATCAGCGGCACCGGCGTGCGCAACGACTTCGCCGTGGCGGACGAGACTGCGCGCAGCAACGACGTGCGGATGGTGAAGGACTGGATTGTGGTGGCGAGCAAGCTGGGCGCACCGGTGATCCGCGTCTTTTCCGGGAGAGTGCGTCCCTCGGGGCACAGCTTCGACGAAGCGCTCGAATGGATGGTGGCCGATTTCAAAGAATGCGCGGCCTTCGGCAAACAGCATGGCGTGATGGTCGCGCTCCAGCAGCACAACGACTTTCTCAAAACGGCGGCCGAGACCATCCGCGTGATTGACGCCGTGGGGTCCGATTGGTTTGGCTGCATTCTGGATATCGGCAGCCTGCGCTCGGGTGACCCCTACGCCGAAATCGAGACGCTGGTGCCCTACGCCGTGTCGTGGCAGATCAAGGAGAACGTCGGCCGCGACGGCCAGGAGGAACCAACCGACCTGGCGAAGATCAAAGCCATCATCGACCGCTCCGGCTACCGCGGCTACGTCCCCTTTGAGGCGTTGGGCGCCGGCGATCCGCGCGTCAAGGTGACCGACTTCCTCGAGAAAATCCGCCAAGCCTTCGGATTGTAGCCGCGACGACGCGCCCGGCCGTCGCCGTTTATATCCCGCTCGCGCGCACCCAGAAGCTCTCCGTCCAGCGCGCACCGGCGGGGACGCTCTGCAGCGCCGGGTACTTCCCCTCGTGCGCCAGGTTGATGCCGTTGGTCACGGCCGTCATCGGCTCGAAGCAGATGAAATCGTGCGGTCCCCCTGGCCAATTGGGTTCCCAAACCACGGCCACCGGGTATTTCGGTCCGAACATCGCCTCGACGGTGCGGCCCGCGGCTTCGATGGAAAAATGGGCGCGGCCGGCGGAATCGCGCTCCAGATCGGTGAAGCCGTCATCCAGGCTGCGGTCCTTGAGCGGCAGCGGCGATGGCAGATCCATCGGCTTGTACTCGCCGGTGGGAATCAGCCGCGCGTCGGCCACCACCCGCTGGCGCGCCGGAATGTGCGCCACCCATTCGTCGCGCGGAATGTCGGGAATTTTGTAGTACGGATGGAAGCCGACCGCCAGCGGCATCGGCTGCGAGCTGAGGTTGACCACCGTCAGCCGCACTTCGAGGACGCCATCGGCCAAGGTGTGTGTCATCTCGTATTCGTGCGCGAACGGCCATTGCGCCATCAGGTCGGGCTCCTTCCAGAACTGCAAACGGCTGGTGACGCGGGCGGAATCGGCGTCGGCGGCGACCTCGGTCACCTGCCACAGCGGCGAGTTCCCCAGCAGGCCGTGAATCGGCAGAGCGCCGCGCACGTTGCCCAGCCCCAGGTTGAACGCGTACTTCTTGCCGTTGGCCCAGAAGCCCTGTTCGGTGATCCGGTTGGCCCACGGAGCCAGCAGCGGAATGGCGCACTGCCCCGGCCGCTTCGCGAACTCGCCCAAGTCGGCATAGGGAAAATGCAGGATGTTCTTGCCGTGCACCTTCATTTCGTACGCGAGGTTGCCGATCGATGGAACCACCGACACTTCCACCCCGTGAGCCGCGTCCGTCAATCGCACGACGCCGATCCCGTGGTCCTCAATCTGCCGCGCCGTGTAAGGCTGTGCCAAGCTGGACCCCGCTGCCATCAGAATGACGCCAATTCCCATAACTGTGACTCGCATCTGTTCCATATTAGCCTGGGCCGCGGCGAGCGAAGGTGTGCGCTTGTGGGGCAGCTTGGTAAGCTGCGGCCGATCGCCAATCGGCCCGCGACCATTAAGGAGGAAATGACACGCTCACGATAAGCCCCGTGCATCCTGGGCGAGAGGTCGCCACGAGAAGAAAAGCGCGGGTGTAAGATAAAGAGGCAGTATGATACTGCTCGCCGTTCGCACAACAGTTCTCTTCGCTGTTTCCGATCGACCCATTGAGCTCAGCTTGGAAGCTGCTGAGATTCTCTTCGATAAGGGGCGTAATCCAATCCTTACTATTTCCTCCCGCTTCTCCAAAACGATCGCTGACGCCCCTGGACCGCGAGACTGTGGATACTTCCAGGCGGCAGATGATGAAATAGAGATTCTCAAGGGAGCCGGATACACGTTGCCCGACTGGAGGGAACTGAAAATCAGTGACTTGGCCCTCCAGTATCCCGCTTGGCTTCAGCACTTGGCAGAAAAACGAAATCTTGCCGGTTCTGACCCTGACATTTGACACATGCCAGCCAAGCGATTGGCGCTGGTTCGGGCGGCGCGCCGAAACTTGCCGTTTCCAAAACGTGGCGTCCTCACGCGGCTAGGATCAAGTAGGGGGTAGCGAACATGCCTCAAGGAGATTCGCCCCAAACGACGACCCTCCTGACCTTCGAGTCGTGGGTAACCAAGTGGCCCTGGTACGCCTATGCGCAGCGCCATCCCGAGTGCATCCCAAATCTGCTGATTGATCGGGCTCTATGCGAAGAGCCATTTCTCGACGTCTTCGCTGCCTCACCGGCGGAACGTCAGCCGGTTATCAGCGGCGTCTGCCGTTGCCGTAAGCCCAAGGTGGGTGATCAGTTTATTTACAGGACGCGGGTTGATCCGCGCGTCGCCAAGCAGCTTGGTATCGCTCGGCTTCCACCACTCTACTTTGCCGTTGCCGCAATGCGTGTAGAGAAGGTCTTTGAGTCCCACGAGGCGGCAAGCAACCATTTCGCTCTGCGGCGGTACGTGACGGCCCCGAACCCCACGCCATACCCTCCAAGTCTCGTCCACGCTCTGGAGCCTGTTGCGGCAGTCTGCCGCGAAAGTTGCATCGTGTTCCGAGCGACCGGATCGTCGGCCATAGACCCTGAGAAGCGGACTCCGCTGGTGCCCTCGGAGTCCACCGAGGCGGACCGAGGAAATACCTACCAGGGCTACCGGGGGAGGATGCAAGAGCGTAGGCTCCACGCCGCGCTATGTCGAATCGAAATCGTGGAGGGCAGAGAGGCGTTGGCTCTAGACCCTGCGTGTGCACCTCTTCTGCGCGCCGACGAATGCGAAAAATGGGGGAATCTGGTAATGGTCGTCGCATTCCTGAGGAGCTTGCCGCAGACCTGCGGGGCCGCATTGCCGCAGTTGGCCAACTCGTGTCTTGAAAGAACCGCGACGCCGGGAACACCCGCTAAGCGCGGAGCGGGTGAGATCGCCGCTTCGATGTTATCCCAACTGGCCGGAGGCGCAGGGGCGTTAATCGAGGATCTCATGGACGGGCGGCGCCGCAGCCTTACCGCAGCCGTCCGATCTTGTCCGGGGGCCAGTAAACGAAGACGGCTTTGCCGTAAATGCTCTTGCGCTGCACGTAGCCCCAGGAGCGGCTGTCGCTCGATTGCGAGCGGTGATCTCCCAAAACGAAATACATGTCCGCCGGCACCACTACGTCTCTCGGGTCGTCGCCGGGTGGCCAGGAAGTCGTGTCGCGGAATTGCTCGGGGACGTAATCCTCTTCGAGCGGGCGGCCGTTGACGAAGACCTTGCCGGCTTCGATGCGGACGCGGTCTCCGGGCAGGCCGATCACCCGCTTGATGTAGGACTTGTTCTCGTCATAGTGAAAAACCACCGTGTCGCCGCGGCTGATTTCGCCCAATCCGAAGCGGTAGGTGAATTTGTTGATGAAGATGCGCTCCTGGTCGGTGAGCGCCGGCTCCATGCTGGTGCCTTCCACTTTGACGGGCTGGTAGATGAAAACAATCAAGACCACCGCGATGTGCACGGAAAACGCCAGGTCGCGCAACCAGGCCACCACGTTGCCAATGCTAAAGCGCGCCGGCTGCGCGTTCGATTGGCCGGGAGCAAGCGGCGGGGTGGCGTCGGGGGTCTGTCCGGCAGGCATTCCGTATGCATTATAGACGTTCCCGGCCAGCCAGCGGTTGCCTGCGCGGACGTTCCCCATCCGCGGCATGCCGTCTGGAATCAAAACTGCCCCTGTACGCGCCAATGGACCGGCGCGCCGATTTTTCGGCGATTCAGGTCCGTTGGCGTGGGTCTTTAGCCGCCACGCCGTGCCGGTTCGGATACAGTTTCCGGCAAGCGCTAAACGCGGCGGAGCTTTGCCGTCTTAGACGCAGGGCCAGTTCGGATGCAGTTCCACTTATGGAGAGAATCGAATGTTCGATCGCTCGATGCGGATCTGGTTGGTGAGCCTGGGCGCGCTCGTTTGTTTTGCCGCACCGCGCCTGCGCGCCGGCGACGATCCGAAGGAAATCGTCCGCCGCGCCCTGCGGGTGAATGCACGCAACCACGAGTTCGAACTCGCCTACACCTACGTCGAGCGCGATGAGCAGCGCACGCTCGACGGCGCCGGCGCGGTCAAGCACCGCGAATCCACAACCTGGGATGTGGTCCCGCTACGGGAGGAATCGCAGTATCGCCGCCTGATCCAGCGCGATGACAAGCCGCTCTCGCCCAAGGAGGAGCGCAAGCAGGAAGCCGCCCGTCAAAGACGGGAAGCGGAACGGCAAAAAACCGACGAACTGCGCGCCGCGGAGACGCCCGAGCAGCGCCAGAAGCGCCTCGATGCCAAAGAACAGGCCCACCAGCGGGAGCAGCGGGAAATCGACGACGTCGTCGACGGGCTCGATATCCGTCTGGCGGGAGAAGAACGGATCGATGACGTGCCGGTGTGGGTGATCGAAGCCGCGCCGCACCCAGGCTACAAATTCCAGTCCAACGATTTAGCCCGCATCCTCGGCAAGATGAAGGGCCGCGTCTGGGTGGCGAAAAGCGACTATCAGCCGGTCAGAATCGATGCCGAAACCACCGACACCATTTCGTTTGGCATGGTCCTCGCACGCATCAACAAAGGCATGCGTGTCCACTTGGAGTACACGCTCATTAACGGCGAGGTTTGGCTGCCCAAGAGCATGACGTTCAGCGTATCCGCCCGCGTTGCGCTCCTCAAAGGGATTCGCATGGAAGGAGACTCCGCCTTCAGCGGCTATAAGAAGTTTTCCGTCGATTCCCGCATCGTGAGCAACAATTAGCGGCGGAGCAGGCGGCGCTCCCGGCGGCCGCTTCGTTCGAGGGTCCGAGGGCAACGCGTTCGCGAAACGCTTACCGGGCACTGGCGAGGAGGGCCACGGACACCGCAATCGCCGATAAGCCCTGTCCCGTTATCGCGAACAACGGCATCAACCGCCCTCCTCATTCTCCAAAGTTGCAATCCGTTTACCAACCTTCAACCCCATTTATCGGCGGGAATTCGCGGGAACATCAGTGTGCGCGATCCGGCACAGCGGCGCGTCGCGGGCACTCGGTGGCGCAGGCGCTTTCGCCTGCGAACCACACTTTCGCTCCGCGGGCACTTGGCGCGAACCGGCCCGTTGGCAGTAATGGCGTGCCCGTTTTTGGCCGATAATGAAGGGCATGACTCCTGAAACGGTAACTGCGGCGGCGCCCGCTTTGCCGCTGACGCTCGAAGGGGCGAGCGTGCTCCACCAGATGATGCGGTTTCGCCGTGCGGCGTGGCGCGCCTTACCTACCAACGGCCGCGCGGAGATTCTGGCCGAAGCCGCGGCGCTCCTAACCCGCATGGAAACCCACGCCGACGGGCGCGAAAGCGCGCTCTATTCGCTGCTCGGGCACAAGGGCGACCTGCTGGTGTTGCACTTCCGCCGCAGCTTCGAGGAGCTGAACCAGGCGGAAATCGAGCTGGCCCGGCTGCGCCTGGGCGATTACCTCGAGCCGGCCACCTCCTATCTGTCCGTGGTCGAGCTTGGCCTTTACGAATCCAGCGCGAAAGTCTACGCCGGCCTCGCGGCCGAGGGAATCGATCCGGCCTCGGAGGAGTGGAAGACGGCCATCGAGGAAGTGCTGGCGCGGCAGCGCGCCGCCATGGCGCCGCGGTTGTGGCCGCGGATTCCCGAATCCAGGTACCTGTGCTTCTACCCGATGGACCGGCGGCGCGGCGAATCCGTCAACTGGTATCGGGAGTCCATGGCCGACCGCCAGCGCATGATGGCCGAGCATGGCCTGGTCGGCCGGCGGTACGCGGGCGAGGTGCGCCAAATCATCAGCGGCTCGATCGGGTTCGACGATTGGGAATGGGGCGTCGACCTGTTCGCCGAGGATCCACTGGTATTCAAGCGGCTGATCTACGAAATGCGCTTCGACCAGGTGAGCGCGCTCTACGCGCTGTTCGGGTCCTTCTACGTCGGGCTGCGCGTGCCGGCGGCCGGCCTCGGCGCGCTTTTGAATTTCTGACGCCGCCGCGCCGCGTTCAGGGCGTCTTTTCCGCGTACGGCCGGTTGCCGGCCAGATGGCGGTAGAAGCCGAGATCGGCTCCGGTGAGCATCTTGGTGGCAAACAGAATCTGCCCCGTGTGCAGGGAGAAGTGGTCCACCACGTGGTAGACCGCCTCCAGCACCGATACCCGGTAGCCCTGCACCACCAAAGGCTCGGCCAGCCGCTCGGGGGCGAGCGCGGCGATCACGGCGGTTGCCTCGTCCACGGTTTCCCGCAGGCGGGCGCCCAGCTCGGGGATGGAGGCGCCGCCACGCGCCGCGAATTCGCCGTCCCGGTCGCGCGTGTCCGGTTGCCCGCCGGCGCCGCCCACGATCCACTGGCGCACGTTGCCGCACAGGTGCAGCACCAGGTTGCCGACCGAGTTTTCGTTCTCCCCGCCGCGCACCCACACCTGCTCCGCCGTGAGCTTGCCGAGGCACGTCTCAATGCGAGGCACCAGCTCTTTGAGTCTGCGGACGGAGCATTCCAGGAACAAGCGATCAGTCTCGGACATGATTCCTTGAGTGTAGCCTTCCGGCGCCCCGCGCGGTTCATCGCCTTCCGAATCAGACCCAGGTTTAGCTCCTATCTATCTATCCTTGAATGACTTAGGAGAATTCCCACGGTGTGAGCGTATTTGCACTGGAATCGGGCATTGATGATGCTATAATCACATCTTATGTCGATCTCATAATTCCAACCCTGGGGACCGCAGCTCCAGTGTCCCCATCCCGAACCCCTCGCCGGAACATACCCTCGTATCAATACGAGCCGCCGGCATAAGTCTTTTCGATATAAGGAGTTCCAAGATGCTTAGGTTGTTATCCAGTGGTTTGGTAGTGTTTGCGGGCGTAGCCTGCGCCCCGGCTACGGTTTCTCCGGGCCAGTTTATTCGAAGTCCCGCGCCCCACCAGGACGCGCGACTGGAAGCAATTCGCGGGTTTTTCGAAAGAACGCGCTGCCCGGCCAGCGAGTATTCGCAAGCGTTTCTGGATGCCGCGGATGACTCCGGCTTGGACTGGCGGCTGCTGCCCAGCATTTCTTTCGTGGAATCGACCGGCGGCAAGGCAGCCCCGTACAACAACATATTTGGCTGGGACAATGGACAAAGCAGATTTTCCAGCCCGACCGCCGCGATTTGGGGTGTCGCCCGCCAGCTCGGGCAGTCGAAGTTGTATCGTGACAGAAGCCTCAACCAGTTGCTCGCCATCTACAACCCCAATCCCGCCTATGCCGCCAAAGTGAAAAGCGTCATGCTCCGGATTGCGGCTCTCCAATAGCCAGCCACCCGCCCGCTCCCGGTCCTATCAGTACTTGCGTCCGTCCGGCGCTCCATGTATAAGAGAGGAATCCGCCGCGTGGGAAGCGGCTCGATCATTCCTGGGGAGGAGGGCCGATGCTGGGTAAGACATTTCAGTTCGTGGGTTTGGTCTTGTGGTGTGCTCTGGCGGCCATGGGCCAGACGATTTCCTTTCAGAAACCGTTGTCGTCCGCCGTTGGACAAGGCCCGCTGGCGATAGCGGCCGGCGACTTCAACGGCGACGGCAAAACCGATCTCGCCATCGCCAACGGCGCCACCCAGTCGATTTCCGTGCTGCTGGGAAAAGGCGACGGGACTTTTCAGCCGGCCAGGAACTATTCGCTTCCGTCCTACTGCGCGCCCAACTATCTGGCCGTTGGCGATTTCAAAAAGGATGGCAAGCCGGACCTGCTGGTCCTCTGCCTTCTTGGCGATACGATCATCGTTCTGCCTGGCGTCGGCGACGGTACCTTCGGGCCGCCCGTGATTACACAGTTGTCCCTGAATACGATTTCCGGCGATCTCCTGGAGGGCCCCATGATTCCGCCCGCGATCGCCGATTTCAACGGCGACGGCATTCCGGATCTGGTGCTGCCGCTGGGCAACCTGAATAGCTCGGGCGGCGTGGACTCGGGATTGGCGGCGTATTGGCTGGAGGGCGTCGGCGACGGCACCTTTAAGCCGGCCGCGCAGCCTCTCGGCGTCGCGGCGCCGTTTGCCATGGTGGCCGCCGATTTCAATGGAGACGGTAAACCCGATTTGGCCATTCTGACGATTGACACCAACGCCGACGCGGCCAACCTGGTGATCGCGTTGGGCCAGGGCGACGGCACGTTCCGCGTGGCGAATTCGTACCCGGTCTCGGTGGGGTACGACATCACGGTTGGCGATGTCAATGGCGACGGTATTCCGGATATCGTGCTGTCGGGCGCCGCGAGCCTTTTCGGCACGTGCTGCGGCGCTGGGGTTGCCGTTTACATCGGCAAAGGCGATGGGCGCTTCACGGCTGGCCAGGATCTCAGTTCCACGCTCAGTAACGGAATTGTGTTCTCTACCTCCCTGGGGGATTTCGCCGGCATGGGCCGGCAGGACATGCTGGCGGCGGTATGGTCCGGTCAGGGAACCAGCGACACTACCGGCTCCCTGGTTGCCTTCCCTGCGAAAGGGGATGGCACGTTTGGCAGCCCGGTCACTGTCGCGTCTCTCGGCGGCGCAATTCCCTTCGCCTTCGCCGCCGCCGATTTCAACGGTGACGGCCGGCCGGACTTGGCCTTCGCCACCATGGTTGTGGCCGGGACCAATATCGACTTCTCCAGCGTGACCACGACGGCCCAAGCGGCGCAGGCCGCGGAGTCGCTTCCCCCCGGCGCCTTGGAGATCGCTTTGAACGCCGGCGATTGGGCCGAGATCCATGGTGTCAGCGTGTCCGGCGGAGGCACCAACCTCGCACAAAATGCCTGGATCGAAATCTACGGCGCTGGCTTAGCCCCAGCCAGCTTGGGCGCGGGCGGCTTGATTTGGAGCGCGCCGGACTTCGTTGCCGGCCAGATGCCGACTCAGTTGCAAGGCGCCAGCGTCAGCGTGAACGGCAAGCCGGCGTACACCTACTTCATCAGCGGCACCCAAGTGAACGTGCTGACGCCGCTCGATTCGGCGACTGGCCCGATCGCGGTGACGGTCGACAATGGGAGTGCGGCCAGCGCCCCGTTTATGGCGCACATGCAAACCGTGTCGCCGGGATTCCTGCGCTTCAACGGCGGCACCTACATTGCCGCCGAGCACGCCCATTACGGCCTGCTGGGGCCGGCCTCCATGTCAGGGCCGGGAGCTACGTTCACGCCGGCCGCACCGGGCGAGACCATCCTGCTGTTCGGCGATGGCTTCGGACTGCCTGTTTCAACGCTGACGGCGGGCTCGGAGTATCAGACCGGCCCGCTGCCCACCTGGCCGCAAGTCACCATCGGCGGCACCACGGCCACCGTGCAATTCGCCGGGGTGATCAGCCCCGGCCTGTACCAAATCAACGTGGTGGTGCCGACGAATGCCGCCAACGGCGACAACCAGGTGATTGCGACCTACGGTGGCGCCAGTTCACCCGCCGGGGCCATGATTCCGGTTTCCCGCTGAACACACCAGGAACGGTTCCCGAAGGAAAAGATGAAACTCGAGAGTCGAACCGGGAATCAAAGTAGGCACCGGCATAAGTGCTAAAATGTACATAAGGGATGCAAGTCTGGGGGGCATATGAACCTGGTTCGATCCGCATGGGGCTGGCTGCGCCGGCAAGTGGTCGAAGATGTTCCGGCGGGTGACGCTCTCTGCGAATTCGATTGCCGGAAGCCGCAATGCAGCACTGTCGAGTGGGAGACCTGCGAGCGGCGGCTGCACAACGCGGCGGGGGAATTGATGCCGCCGCAGAAGCTGGATTCGGACCAGACTCCCGAACCGAAGGTTGAGAACATCCGCGGGCGAGCCTGATCTTCTCCCCCCGTCTCAGGCCAGGTCGTCGGAAGCCATGATCGAGGCCCTCACCAAGGGCACTCGCGGCCGGCGCAACGAACTCAGCCGCCCGCGCGTACTCATCTAGGAACTACAATTCAGAAGGAGGTCTGACCTTGCCCTTGGACCGCACCCTGGGCCGCGCCGGCTTGGCGCTGATCGCCCTGCTGATGGCGTCGCCCAACGGATTTTGCCAATATCCCAGTCAGTATCCCCCCGGTCAATATCCACCGGGTCAATATCCACCGGGTCAATATCCGCCCGGCCAATATCCCCCCGGACAATACCCGTATCCAAACGATCCGACCATGCGGCTTCCCGGCGGCGTTCCCGTCAGCTCAGCGTTCCGACTATCCAGCTTCCCAAGCGCGGTTCAAAAGACAAACCGAGCGGCGACTCCACCAAAATGACCTTGCTCGGAGCGGATGGCACGCTGCGCGAACTCCGCGAAAAGGACCTGTTTCTGGAAACCCCCAAGCGCCTGTTGCGGTTCCGCATGCTCGCCAAGACCGAATTCAAGAATAAGGCCGGCGAACAGGTGCGCGATTCCCTGCTGAAGCCCGGCGACCAGCTTCAGGTCGAGGCGAACAGGATTGACCCGGAGACAGCCCTGCGCGTGGTGCTGATCCGCGCCGGCACGCCGGCGGAGCGCACCGCCGCGGAGCTTCCGTTCGACCATGATTCGGCGCACACTCCGCTTGAGGCCGACATGCGGCCCGCCGGCACGATTGACGTCGCCAACGCCGAACCCAATACCAGCACAGGCTCCGTGGAGCCGGTTCCGGAAACCAACTCCATCCCACCGCGCCGCCCCGATTTGGAGCGTGAAGAAGGCGCCACCAGCCGGCCCCCCGCCCCGATGAACTCCGTCGACCAGGTGGTGGCGGACGCGCGCCGCGCCGCCGATGCTTTCATGGAAGAACTCCCCGACTTCGTCGTCCAGCAGGAGACCACCCGCTACCACAGCTTCTCCAATGGGGCGCAGTGGAAGCCCGATGGCGTGGTCAGCGCGGATGTGGTCTGCGCTGGTGACCAGGAGGAATATCACAACATCCGCGTCGATGGAAGGCCATCCCCGAAACCGGTCGAGAAAACCGGCGCCTGGTCGACCGGTGAGTTTGTGACTACGCTCAGGAACCTCCTTTCGCCCGAAACCGATGCCGCGTTTTACCCGCCGCGGCGATGACCGGATCGTGGGGAGGGACGCCTACCGATACGATTTCAGCGTGCGCAAAGCCAACTCGCACTGGGTCATCGTCAACCCCGACGGCCGCTCCGAAGCGCCCGCTTACAACGGAATCGCGTGGTTCGACAAGGAAAGCCACCGCGTTCTCCGCATCGAGATGCGCACCAGTTCGCTGCCGCCCGGCTTCACCTACGACAAAGCCGAATCCACCCTCGATTACGATTTCGTTCGCATCGACAAGGCCTTCTACCTGCTGCCCGTCAAGAGCGCGAACCTGGCCTGCATGAGCAACAGCTCGACTTGCATGAAGAACGAAATCGATTTCCGGAACTACCGCAAGTTCGGCGCCGAGTCGGACATCACCTTCGGCAAGTTGCTGTAAAGCCGTCTTTCCCGTAACGCCCGCGGTCTTTGCCGTCGGTGTCTTTTCCGTAGCGCCGCACTACAATAGCTGCTTCATGGCAATTCCCGCCTCCTCCAAAACGGCCGCGCCGACCGCGTATGCCTGGTATCGGGATTTGAACGGATACCAGTGGTTCGTGGTGGCAGTGGCCGCGATCGGCTGGATGTTCGACACCATGGCGCAGCAGCTTTTCAACCTGGCGCGCGTGCCGGCGCTGCGCGATCTGATGGGCGCCTCGGCCGCGCCGGGAGCGGTGGCCCAGCAGGCGGGCATTTCGACCATGGTCTTCATGATCGGCTGGGGCCTCGGCGGCGTCGTGTTCGGCATCCTGGGCGACCGGCTCGGCCGCGCCAAGACCATGATGCTGACCATCCTCGCTTACACCATCTTCACCGGCATGAGCCTGCTTTCCACCAGCGTCTGGGATTTCAACGTCTACCGCTTTCTCTGCGGCCTGGGCGTGGGCGGCCAATTCGCGGTTGGCGTGGCGCTGGTGGCGGAGGTGGTTCCCGAGCGCGCCCGGCCGTACGCGCTGGGCATGGTGCAGGCGTTTTCCGCGGTAGGCAACATGGTGGCCGCCACCACCGTGATCGTTTTGGGGCAAGCCCAGCAGGCCGGGCTCATCGCGCACGCCTGGCGATGGGAATTCCTGGCCGGCGCCGCGCCCGCGCCCCTGGCCCTGATCGTGTTCAAGAAGCTTCGCGAGCCGGACCAGTGGCTGAAGGCCAAGGCCGAGAAAAAGCGCATGGGCTCGTTTGCCGAGCTGCTGGGCAACCCGCGCTGGCGGCGCAATTCGATCGTCGGCTTGTTGCTGGCGTTCTCCGGCGTGGTCGGCCTGTGGGGCATCGGCTTCTTCAGCTATGACCTGTTCCGCCCGATTCTCGAACGCACCTTCCGCGCGCAGGGCATCGCCGGCGCCGCGCTGGCCGGCAAAACCACTATCTGGCTGGGGGTGACTTCCCTGCTCCAGAACGCCGGCTGCTTCTTCGGCGTTCACGCCTTCACCTGGCTGACCCAGCGGACCAACCGGCGGACCGCATTCGCCATCAGCTTCCTGGCGGCCCTCGGCATGACGGCCTTCACATTCTGGAAACTCAATACCATCGGCCAGATGTTCTGGATGGTCCCGGCGATGGGCTTCACGCAGCTCGCGCTGTTCGGCGGCTATGCGATTTATCTGCCCGAGCTGTTCCCCACCCGCTTGCGCAGCACCGGAACCAGCTTCTGTTATAACGTCGGCCGCATCGTGGCCGCCGCCGGACCGCTGACCTTAGGCCTGCTCACCAGCCGCGTCTTTCACGGCCCCGACGCCATGCGCTACGCCGGCATGACGATGTGCTCGGTCTTCCTGGTCGGCCTCTTCGCGTTGCCGTTCGCCCCGGAAACCAAAGGCCAGCCGCTGCCGGAGTAGGGGGCTGACCGTGAGAACATGTTTCTCAATTGTGGGGCAGGATGATATCCTGCGCGGCGGTTGGTAACCGCCGCGCGGTCCGATTGGCAATCGGACCGCAGCTTGGCAAGCTGCCCCACAAACGAACACCTTCACGCGGCCAAGTCGCCCCCACTCGGAGGGTGACCCATCTGTTTTCGCCCGCGATATCCGTCAGCGATTCTTGTTAGACTCCCAATCAGAGAGGTGGTCGAACCGTGCGTGGGATTGCGATCGTACTGCTCGCCGCCGTGACGGCATTTGCGGCTGACGACCCCTGGACGAAGGTCCGGGACCTGAAAAGCGGAACCGAACTGCGTATCTTCAAGAGAGGCGGCCTGCATCCGATCCTCGCCAAAATGGAAGAGGCCAACCCGGATTCGCTGATCATCGTGCTCAAGAACGAAGAGTTGGCGATCCCCAGGGATCAGATCGACCGCATCGACTTCCGGCCCTTGCGGACCGGTGGCCGGGTCACCAAGGAAACCCACGAGACCGTCGAGCCCGCGGATGCGAAAACCGCCGCGGAGTCGCCGAACAATGTGCCGGGTGAGACTGTCAGCGCCGGCACCAGCTATGCGATCGCCCCGCAGCCCGACTTCGAAACCATCTACCGCCGTCCGCCGCCACCGAAGAAATAGGAGCGCGGGGCTCTGCACGCATCGGAGCCGCGACCGTCAGGGAGCGGTTGTTCCGAAGTGAGTTCTCAGACCACCAGGCCTGCGCCTTCCAGGCCGAGGCGCCGGTCGGTCGACCAGCAGCAGGCGATTCGCAATTCCCGCATAACGGCCAGGCCATGCGCGTCAGCGAGCGTGAGGCGCTGATCGGCGAACTTCTTTACCACGAGTGCCGCCTTCGCGAGTTCGGCAGCGTCGAAGCTCCTGATGGTCAGGCCGGGGAGGGCATCGATGAAGGCCAGAAACTGCACCGCCCTCCGCTGGTCATAACGGCGCAGGAACCACCCATGGCCCTCGACGATGACCAAGGCGGAGACGATCAGAGGCGGCGGTTCGGAGAAGAGCCGGCGGAAGAGAGGGTGGAAGCTGTCGGAGCGGTCCAGAAAAGCGATGAGCGCCGAGGTGTCGACGTAACATTCAGTCTTTTTGGCCATACACGATTTCGTCGATGGACCGCGAAGAACGCGGGTTGCCGGTCTCGACGAACCCTGCGAATCGCATCCACTGCCCTTCGCCATGCGGCCGAAGCGCTTGCTGGAGCGCGCGCCGCACGAATTCCGCGACCGGGATTCCCAGCGATTTGGCTTCCATTTTGACCAGGGAGTAATCCCGTTCCTCAAGGCTGATCTGAGTTCGGATCATGTTATCACACTGTCAATTGATGATAACACGCCTCCCGGGCCCGTAATCCGTCCGTAGGCGAACCACGTTTTTCGCCGGGTTCTGCAGGTTATAGGCAAGGCAGCATTTATTGAGTTCCGCTGGCGGGACCGGGCAGCCTGGGCCGCACCAAATGGGTGCGG
>Ga0181521_10000358_pt1 | contig 55253 bp, 51 predicted proteins | sample PEATcosm2014_Bin_32_FD_119764 | JGI IMG/M metagenome (GOLD analysis project Ga0181521, IMG submission 119764) | Peatland microbial communities from MTU Mesocosm Facility, Houghton, MI, USA - PEATcosm2014_Bin02_60_metaG | ecosystem: Environmental > Terrestrial > Soil > Wetlands > Peat | place... | reverse complement strand
CCCGCTGTTCTGATTCGCTGATCGGGCGGCTCGCGGGCGGGACGGAGGGTCGGGGCTGCGTGCCGACCCGATCACCCTCACCCTCGGTGCTTCGCACCATCGACCTCTCCCGCTCCCGCGGGCAAGGTTTCCGGCTCGACCTCCCCCGCCAGCCAATCGATCGCCGCCTGCACCCCACCCCTCCCGTGCGGCATACCAAGCGCGGCAAGCGCCATTTCGACCACGCTCAGCGTGCCCAGGATCATCGGCGCGTTGACGTGCCCCATATGCGCGATGCGGAACGCCTTGCCGGACAACTCGCCGATGCCGTGCCCCAGCACCACGCCGCAATTCCGATTGCAGTAGCCGCGGATCGCCTCGGGATCGCAGCCCGGGGTCAGCACCGCCGTCACCGTATCGCAGCGTTCGCGCGGGTCGGTGATGTTGAAGCCGATCGCGCCGCCCTCTGCCCACACCCCCACGGCGCGGCGCACCGCCTCGGCCAGCAGGCGGTGGCGGCGGAACGCGTTCTGCAGCCCTTCCTGGAACAACAGGTCCAGCGCCTGGCGCAGGCCGAACAGCAGATGTTCCGGCGGCGTGCCGGCGTATTTCTGGTAGTGTTCGTCGCCGTCGCGGCTGGTCCAGTCCCAGTAGGGCGTGCGCAACCCGGCGGTCTGGTGCGCCGCACGCGCCCGGTCGTTGGCGGCGACGAAGCCGAGGCCCGGCGGCGTCATCATGCCCTTCTGCGAGCCCGACATGGCGACATCGACGCCCCACGCGTCCATCTCGAACGGCATGCAGCCCAGCGAGGCCACCGCATCCACCATCAGCAGCGCGTCGTGCCCGGCGGCGCGCATCGCCTGGCCGATCGCCGCGATATCGTTCACCACGCCCGAGGCGGTGTCGATCTGCGCCACCAGCACGGCCTTGATGCTGCCATGCCGGTCGGCGCGGAGCCGCGCCGTCACCTCCTCCGGCCGGACGGCGCGGCGCATGTCGCCCTTCAGCACCTCGACCTCGGCGCCCAGGCGCGCGGCATTGTTGCCCCAGCCGATGGCGAACCGGCCGCTCTCCAGCACCAGCACCTTGTCGCCGCGGGACAGCACATTGGTCAGCGCGGCTTCCCAGGCGCCGTGCCCGTTGGCGATGTAGATATAGGCGCGGCCCTTGGTGTGGAACACGCGCGCGACATCGCGCAGCAGGCTGTCGGTCAGGGCCAGCAGCGGGCCGGCGTAGATATCCACCGCCGGGCGATGCATGGCGCGCAACACTTCATCCGGGATCGTCGTCGGCCCGGGGATTGCCAGGAACTCTCGGCCTGCGCGCACGCTCATTCGTTGCTACCTCGATCGTGTTGCCGCCTGTGCCGTTAGGCAGCGCCCAACAATTGCCGCGCCAGATAACGCACGGGTCCCGCCCAATGCGCCATGACGGTGAGGCCGGTCGTGCGCGTCACAAGATGACTCATTTGCCTCTGGGCGTCGCCTTACGCCACCAGCCCGTAGCGCTTCGCTTCCGCCATCACCTCCTGCGCCAGCGGCAGCATGGCGTAATCGACCATCGCGCCCTGGTAGCTGACCGCGCCCAGGCCGGCTTTCTCGGCGTCTTCGAACACCTTCAGCAGCCCGGAGAAATACGCGATGTCCTCCGGCGTCGGGCGATAGACCGCGTTGGCGACGGCGACGTGCGACGGGTGCATCACCGCGACGCCGCTATAGCCGATGTCGCGGGCGCGGCGCACCAGCCGCTCCACCGCCGCGAGATCGTTCATCGGCGTGCCGAAGATGCCGGCGATCGGGTAGGGCGCGCCGCCGGCGCGGCTGTCCAGCACCATCTTCGAGGCGAGATACACTTGCTCGATCCCGTCGGTCGTCGCGCGGAAGCCGAACGCCCGGGCGAAATCGCCCGAGACCGGGCCACTGATCGCCCCGTGGATGCCCTTCACGCGCGGGCTCGCCTTGGCCAGCGCGCAGGCGTCGTGCATGCCCTCGGCTGTCTCGGGCAGCGGCAGGATGCCGACGCTGCCATGCGCCATGCCGGCGCGGCCTTCGTGGTAGCTGAGCAAATCGTGCAGCCGGCGGATCTCGCCGGGATTGGCGGCCTTGGGCAGGACGATGGCGGTCAGCCCCTCGGTCATCGCCGCGGCAACCTCTTCGCCGGTGCGCTCCGACAGCGGGTTGACCCGCACGAACGCGCCGACGCCGGCCGCACGCAGCTCGGCGATTTCCTCGCGCAGCAGTGCCATCGCCTGCGGCTTGAACTCGGGCGGGACGGAGTCCTCGATGTCCAGCACCGCGGCGCCGGGGGAGACGCGGATCGCCTTGCCGACCCAGTCGCGACGATGCGCGGGCACGAACAGCGCGGAGCGGATGGGCCACATGCGGATGCCTCCAGAATGCCGGGTTGCCGTGCCGCTATCCCGCGCCCGGGCGCGGCTGGCAAGGGAGCGCCCGGCGGCATGGCGCCAGCATATCCGGCGATGGGGAGGTATGGGTAGATTCCGCCGCTATGCGGCCAAGCAGCGTGCGGCCAGGGTGTGTGTTGGTCAACTCCATCTTGAATTGATCCATCAACCCGCGCTCGGTCCTGCCGTTCTCCCGAGTGCCGGCCTTATTCAAACCATGTATCGGCATGAGGAGATCTCCATGAGGAAGTCACTGTTTTCGATCGTCACTGCGTCTGTGCTTCTGTCGGGCGTCGGACTTGCTTCGGCCCAGACGACAACGACGACCAGCACCACCTGGACTCCCGATCAAGGCGCCGCGATCACCACTTACTCGACGACCCAGAAGTACACCTCGTTCAGCGATCCAAACCTGACGCCGACGGTCGGTATGGTGCTGCCCGGCACGGTCACCGTGTATCCGTTGCCATCGACGGTGGTTGTTCAGTCGCCTGACCGCTACAGCTATGGCATCATCAATGACCATACCGTCGTGGTGGACCGGTCCAACCGCCAGGTCGTCCACACCTGGTAACCCATCGGACAACGATTGGCAGGCTGCCACGCGGGGCGGGGGTAGGTATTTTCCGCAGGTGGTAGCCGCGTGGCAAATGCCCATGTCAAGGGTCCACGGTGCCTTCCCCGGCATCGCGGTTCTAGCCCAAGACTAAAAAAGGCGCGCCGGCTCCCCGTTGGCGCGCCTTTCTTTTGTCCCGCGCCGCCCGGTCGAGCAAGACGAAGCGGGACTGTTCAAGCCGGATATTGCCTGGGGGCAGCTATTCCCGCCGTCCCTGCCAACGTCGATACACGTCGCTTGCGGTCGGGTCCGGCGTGCGGTCGGTCGGTATGCCAAACGCGCGTCCCGCCGCGCCCGCCGTATCGAACAGGCAGCCTGACAAAAGCAGCCGATCAGCGATGCTCAAGGGTGCCGGCTGTCCAGTTCTTCGGCGGTCAGGTGAGCGACCTTGCGGGTGCCCGTCCATATCTCTACGGCAGGGCTGCGGACGCCAAGCCTCGCCGCAGCGAGAACCGCCGCGTCATCGGTGGGCCGGTTGACCACCTGGTAATCAAAGATGCGATCAGTTTCGTTGAGTAGATACACGCGATAATAGGCCATATTGGCCCCCGATTGGTGTGGTCGACCGCCCGGTAATGGTAGCCGGGTAGGGGGCGGCCCGGGAGGCTCGGAATCTACTCAGGTTGAGATGGTGGAAGCTGTGCGACGATAGCCCGGATCCATGCCGTGTGGCGCCGTGGCGAACCACTCCGTCACCCTCTGAAACATCACCGACATACCGCTGCCGTGATTGCTGCGCAGTGTGGCGCGGTCATGAGGAGTGAGATGCCATGCGCACATTCGTTTCCTCGACCTTGCGTATCGCGGCTCTGGCCGGTGCCCTGGCCATCCCTCTGGCTGCGCCGTCACCCGCCCATGCCGATTGGCACGGGCACGGCGGCTGGCACGGAGGCTGGGGCTGGCGTGGCGGCTGGGGCTGGCACGGTGGGCGCTGGGGCTGCTGCTGGCGCGGCGGCGTGTTCATCGGCTTGCCGTCGCTCTACGTTCCGCCCCCGGTCTATTACCCGCCCCCTCGGGCGTACTATCCGCCGCCGCCGGCCTACTACCCGCCGCCCTACGCATACCGCTACTGAGCGAGCCTGAGCGCGCGCGCAACGCAGTGCCACCGGTCGCCGAGCGTCCTGGCTGCGGCCTGCCTCCTGCTCCGGCTGGTCAGGCCGTCGGCGGGACGAGGCGGCTGAGGGACGCCCGGAAACGTGGCAGAACAGCAGCCACAGCAAGGATTTACCGGCACCCACTGCGGGCCGCCGCGGCACCATCCCGGTGCCAGGAAACGCCGGCCATGAAACCGCGCCGAAGCTATTTCGGGCTATACTCAAGGGTCGCATCACCCTTGCAGCGAGGTCATCGTGAGGCGAGTCTCGTTCTTGTTGCGTAACGCCGCCTTGCCGCCGCCGGCTGCCGAGCGGCGATTGGAGGTTTACGACCCCTCGGTGATCCGCGACCGACTCAATCGCTCGATGCGGCGGCGACTGTCGGACGACCTGGAGAGCCTGATACGCAAGGCGTGTCTGGTCGGGCGTCCGGCCACGGCCGCCGAGCTGTTGATTGTGTTGCGCAATCTTCTCGACGCGGAAAGCCAACAATTCCCCCGCGACCGGCGCATCGTTGACGGCGCCCTCGAAGGATTGGCTACCGAGATCGCGGCAGCCAGATCGCCCAAGGCCGCGGCCTAGCGGGCAAGACATGCCGTGCCGGCGGCACGGCAGGTGCCGGATCACCGGCAAGGCCAGCGTCGCTCCATCGCGGTACCAGGGTCCGGTAAGGCCAAGACCTATTGCGCCGGTGCCTTGCCCGGCTGCGTCGCCATCACCGCCCCCATCAAACGCGGCGGCAGCAGCCCGACGATACGCGCGGCCAGTCCCATCCACCACGGGAAGGTCACCCGGATCCGTCCGGCCGCGACGCCGCGCAGGATGATCCGCGCGGCCCGGTCGGCGTCCATCAGCCCCGGCATCGGGAAGCGGTTGCGCGCGGTCATCGCGGTGCGGATATAGCCGGGACAGACGCTGGTCAGCGCGATGCCCTCTCGCCGCAGGCCCAGCGCGGCCGCCACCGCCCAGCTATCCACCGCCGCCTTGGACGCGCAATACGACGGCGCGCCCGGCGCCGCGACGAACGCCGCGATCGAGGCGACCGCGACGATACGGCCGCGCCATCCGTCCGGCCCGGCCGGCTGGCTCTGCATCACCTCGATCGCCGGCAGCACCGTGTTCAGCACGCCGCCGAGATTGGTGGCGAAGATGCCGCGAGCCTGCGACGGGTGCTCCGGGCGGTTGTCGCCGGTGCCGGCGGAGATGCCGGCGTTCGCCACCACCAGGTCCAGCGGCCCGGTCGCCGCCACCCAGCCCGCCATCGCCGCCTCGTCCCGGACATCCAGGACGGCGCTTGTCGCCATCGCCCCGCGCGACCGGCAGGCATCGACCACTGTCCCGAGCCGCCCGGCGTCCCGGCCCGACAGGTGCAGCGTCACGCCGGGCGCCGCCAGCGCCAGCGCCAACGCCTGGCCGATCCCCGACGAGGCGCCGGTGATCAGCACACGGGAATAATGCGTCATGGCCGCGATCCTAGCGCGGGTTGCGGTGCGCCGGGCGGCTGTTAGAACAGCGCCATGACCCTTCTCGCCTCAATGACCGGATTTGCTCGCGCCGAAGGCAGTGCCGGTGGCCTCGCCTGGGCCTGGGAGCTGCGCAGTGTCAACGGCCGCGGCCTCGACCTGCGCTTCCGCCTGCCGCCTGGCTGGGACGCGCTGGAGCCCGCGCTGCGCGATGCCGCGGGCAAGCGCCTCAAGCGCGGCAACGTCACCGCCGGCCTCACCGTGAAGCGCGAGAGCGAGGCGCGGCTGGCGCTCGATCCCGCGGCGCTGGAGCAAGCGCTGGCGATCGCGATGGCGTTGCATGCGCGCATACCCGGCAGCCCGGTGCCGCGCGCCGAGGCGCTGCTGTCGCTGCCCGGCGTGCTGCGCGCCGCTGCGGTCGATCCGGCGGAGGAACGCGCCGCCGCGGCGGAGGTGGTCCAGGCCGGGTTCGCCCGGGCGCTGGCCGGGCTGGTCGCCGCGCGCGAGGCCGAGGGCGCCAGGCTCGCTGCCGTCCTCACCGGCTTGCTCCGGGAGATCGCGGCGCTGCGGCAGCAGGCCGCAACACAGGCGGCCGACCAGCCGGCGGCGCAGCGGGCGCGCGTGATGGAGAACCTCACGGCGCTGTTGCGCGAGGCGCCGTCCCTGCCGCAGGAGCGGATCGCCCAAGAGGTGGCGTTGCTGGCGGCACGGTCCGACGTGCGCGAGGAACTCGATCGCCTGGACAGCCATATTGCCGCGGCGCATGCCCTGCTGGCCGAGGCGGCGAATATCGGCCGGCGATTCGATTTCCTGGTGCAGGAGTTCAACCGCGAGGCCAACACGCTGTGCAGCAAGTCGGCCTCGACGGCGCTGACCGCCACCGGCCTGAAGCTGAAGGCGACGATCGAGCAATTGCGTGAGCAAGTGCAGAACATCGAATGATCAGGGCCAGCACCGGCGGCACCCACGTCATGACCGGGCTTGACCCGGCCATCGCTCGCCGTACCCTGCCGCGATCGATGGCCGGGTCAAGCCCGGTCATGACGTGGGATGGACCGTGCGGCGGTATGAGTTCGATCCCGGCCCCACCCGAATGACCCCGATCCCCCGACGCGGCCTGTGCCTCGTGCTGGCGGCGCCCTCGGGTGCCGGGAAGACCGCGATTGCCGATGTCCTGACCGCCAGCGAACCGCGACTGCGGCTCTCGGTCAGCGTCACCACGCGCGCGCCGCGGGCCGGCGAGATCGATGGCGCGCACTATCATTTCCAGACGCAGGATGCGTTCGACCAGTTGGTGCGCACGAACGGCCTGCTGGAATGGGCGCGCGTGTTGGGCCGGCACTGCTACGGCACGCCGCGCGCGCCGGTCGAGGCGGCGTTGTCGGCCGGTCTCGACATGGTGTTCGACATCGACTGGCAGGGCCACCGGCAATTGCGCGCCGCGCTGCCGGACGATGTGGTTGGCGTCTTCATTCTGCCGCCCGACATGGCAACGCTGGAGGCGCGGCTGCGGGCCCGCGCCGGCGACGACGACGCGGAAATCGCGCGCCGCATGCAGCTTGCGAATGACGAGATCGGCCACTGGTCCGAATTCGACCATGTGGTGGTGAACGACGACCTGCCACGTGCGGTCGAGACAGTGCGCGCCGTGCTGCACGCGGCGCGCGTGGCCACCACGCGGCAGACGGGGCTGGCGGCGTTCGTGCGCGGGCTGGCGGACTGACGGGGGGCGGACGCGATGCGGTTCGGCTATTTCACGCTCAGCGACAATGCCTACCGCGACAATCGGCGCGCACCCAACCAGTTCGTCGCCGACATCATCGACGAGGCGGTCTATGCCGACCAGATCGGCCTGCATTCCGCCTGGATCGGCGAGCACCATTTCAGCACGCTCGGCGTGTTGTCCTGTCCGGATCTCGCCCTGACCTACGTCGCGGCGCGCACCCGGCGCATTCGCCTGGCACCCGCCGTCACCGTTCTGCCGCTGCACCACCCGATCCGTGTCGCCGAGCAATGGGCCACCCTCGATCTGCTGTCCGGCGGACGCGTCGATTTCGCCGCGGGGCGGGGCTACGACCGGCGCGAATACGTTCCCCTCGGCGTGTCGTTCGACGACAACCAGTCGATCTTCGAAGAGGGCATGGAGGTGGTGCGCCGCTTGTGGTCGGCCGACGGACCGATTTCGCATCGCGGCCGGCACTATGCGTTCGACGATGTGGCGATCACCCCACAACCGGTGCAGCGGCCGATCCCCGCCTATGTCGGGTCGTTCTCGCGGCCATCAATCGAATTGGCGGCGCGGCTCGGTTGCGGGTTGATCGTCGCGCCGTTCGCCGCGGCCCTGAGCTTCGGCGGCTTGCGCCAGGTGGCCGAGTTGTACCACGCGACCTGCGCGAAGCACGGCACCACGCCGGGGCGGCTGATGTGCAGCTACTTCATCCATTTCGCCGACACGCCGGCGGAGGAGACAGCGGCGCGGGCACGGCAAATCCGTTACTATCGCGAATGTGTCATTCCGGCGTTTCCCGGCGATCCGGCCACGGCGCCGCCGAGCTATCGCTACTTCATCGACATGGTTGCGCGGTTGCAAACGGTGAAGCCGGAGGACCTGACGGAGAACTCCGTATTGCTCGGCTCACCGGCGCGAATCACTGAAGTCCTGCAGCGAGTCGAAGCGGCGGGGTTCGACGAGGTCATTCTTTACTTCAACGTCGGCCTGAAGCCGCACGCGCAGGTGAAGGACGAAATGGCGCGGTTCATGATGGAGGTGGCGCCGGCGTTTGGGTAATCCGTCCCGCGTGATGGCCGGGCTTGACCCGGCCATCTTTCGCGGCACTGTGCCGCCATAGATGGCCGGGTCAAGCCCGGCTATCACGCGGGAGAAGGCGCGCGGCGCAGCATTGCCGATTGCAAAGAGCAGTACTTGTTAGCGTCGTGTGACATCGTGTCTTGCTGCGACATGCATTCGAAAAACTGGGGGAACCACGATGAAGACGCCGCATTTCCTGGTGGTCGCAGTGACGCTCGCGATGATCGGCATCGCCGGCATGGCGCCGTCGAACGCGTTGGCCAGGGTCACCAGGCTCGAAATAACGTCGAAACAGCCCGATGGCTCCTTCCAGGCCGGCGACTACGTCCGCTGGGAGGGCCGCATCCACGGCGAGCTTTCGCCGTCGGCGGAGGCGATCCCCGATCTCGACAAGCCGGCGCGCAACGCCAACGGCATGGTCGAGTATGCGGCGCGGATCATCCTGTTGATGCCGGCCAACCCGACCGCCGGCAACGGCGCATTGCTGGTCGATGTGCCGAACCGTGGCCATGCCTATGCCCGCGCGCTCTACAACAGTCCGCGCGGCCTGCCCTTCCAGTCCGGCAACCTCGACGAGGGAACCGGCTTCCTGGAAAACCACGGCTTCTCTGTCGCCGAGGTGTATTGGGAACTCGGCCAGGGCGCCGACCTGCCGTCCTTCTCGGACTCCGACGGCAAGCAACGCTTCGTCGAGGGCGTGGGCTTCGCCATCGTCCGCGACGCCGCCGATTTTCTGGCGCACGCCGCAGCGGACGCAACCGGCACACCCAATCCGCTCGCGGGCAAAATCAGCCACGTGCTGGCCAGCGGCAAGTCGCAAACCGGCCGTTTCCTCAAAACCTTTCTGCTCTTTGGCTTCAACAGCATGGATGGACGTCGCGTGATCGACGGCATGCACGTCTTCGTCTCCGGCGCCGGACTGTTGCCGATCATGCGCTCGGGTACCGGTCCGCAGTCGAGTGCCGACGGCGCGCCGACCTTCGACGACCCGGAGTTCCCCGGCGTACATGACGGCGTGCTGACGATCGGCGAGATCATCGCCAAGATGCAGGCACGCGGCGAGATCCCACCCAAGATGCTGATGATCAATTCGACGGTGGACTATTTCTCCATCCGCGCCTCACTTGGCCGCACCGGTCCGACGGGAACCGCCGATCTGCCGCTGCCGGCGAACGTGCGGATGTACGACATTGCCGGTGGCGCCCACGCGACCGTCGCCAAGGCCCCGTCATGCAAGCTGGCGCCGGGCCGGTTGGACTGGGTGCCGGTGTCGCGTGCCACACTCCTGCGCCTCGACCAGTGGGTCGCATCCAATATCGAGCCACCGCCCACCCGGCTGATGCCGTTGCAGCCAGCCAACGACGATCCGACCGTGCTGCGCGCGCCGAAGAATCTGCCGGATGCGGTCATCCAGGTGCCGCAGCGCGATGCGGACGGCAATCCGCTGGGCGGCGTTCGCCTGCCCGATCTGGCCGTGCCGCTGGGCGTGCATGGCGCGCAGAACGAGCCGTTGAGTTTCACCTGCATGCTGGTGGGCGCCTACCTCCCCTTCGCCGCGACACGCCAGGCGCGTGAGGCGACGCAGGACAAGCGGCTATCGCTGGCGGAGCGCTACAAGGACCAGAACGACTACGTGAATCGCATCCGTGTCGCTGCACGCGCGGCGGAGGGTGACGGCTTCCTGCTGCCGGAGGATGCGGCGATCATCGAGAATTCGGTTGCCGCGGCGCCGATCTTCGTCCAGGCGGCACCCACGGCACCGCCGCGTTGATCGGGCGGCATGGTACGTCGGACGCGATGAGACGCAGGTTCGCCCCACAGACACGAAGGCACAAAGTCAAGAGTCCCTCCGCGCTGTTCAGCCTTATGCCCGGTATCGCCGGGCTTCATGCCAACTGACCGCAAGATTGCCGTGCGGCACAGACCACCGCCAACCGTCATGGCCTGCCCCCGGGGGTCAAGCGCCCGGGGGCAGGGCCTGACCCGGCCATCTATCGCGGCACCGCGGCTGCATAGATGGCCAGGTCGTGCCCGGCCATGACGGTGGGGGTGGTCTGTGCGGGCCAACCCAGCGTCAATGTCGGAGCCAGTCATCAGGCGGAACTTGGTGCCTTCGTGTCTGTGTGGTGAAGCGACTTGCGGTGCCGCCATCGCCCCGGTCCCGCTCGCGTCGAACAACCTACGCCGCCCCACACTTCCGCCATTCCCGTTCGGCGCCACCTGCGCGATGATAGCCCTCAACCACGGGGGAACACGGTCATGGCAGACGCCAACGGACGGCTGGCCGGCAAGGTAGCGATCGTCACCGGCGCCGGTTCGCGCGCCGACGGCATCGGCAACGGCCGCGCCACCGCGGTGCTGCTGGCGCGCCACGGCGCGCAGGTCACCCTGGTCGATCAGAACCAGGACTGGGTCGAACGCACCCAGCACATGATCGAGGCGGAAGGCGGCATTTCGCTCATCGTGCTCGCCGACGTCACCGTGCCGCACGACTGCGAGCGCATCGTGCGCGAGACGGTGCGGAGCTGGGGCCGGCTCGACATCCTGGTGAACAATGTCGGCATCGGCGGCCCGCCCGGCACCGCGGTGGACGTGGACATCGAGGCATGGGATCGCGCCATGCGCGTCAACGTCACCTCGATGGTGCTGATGGCGAAATATGCCATCCCCGAGATGGTGCGCCACGGCGGCGGCGCGATCGTCAACATCGCGTCCTATGCCGGGCTGTTCGGCGGCCACCCCTCGCTGCTGTATCCGACATCGAAGGGCGCGGTGGTGAACCTGACGCGCGCCATGGCGGCGCACCACGCCGCCGACCACATCCGGGTGAACGCCGTCGCCCCCGGCATGGTCTACACGCCGATGGTCTATGCCGGCGGCATGACCGACGAACACCGCGCGGCGCGCAAGAACCGCTCCTTGCTGAAGGTCGAAGGCGAGGGCTGGGATGTCGGCAACGGCGTGCTGTACCTGGTCAGCGACGAGGCACGCTGGGTGACCGGTATCGTGCTGCCGGTGGACGCCGGCGCCTCCGCCGCGCCGTCCGCCTATCCGGCGCATCGTGGCGACAACGCACCGCGCTGACATGTCCGCCAGTGAACATGCCATCGTCGCGCCCGCGCCGGCCGGCCCCGGCGTCGCCGCGCGTCTGGACTACGTTATCGGCACGCTGCTGGAATTGCTCACCGCGTCGCTGGTGGCGGTGGAAATCGTCATCCTGTTCGTTGGCATCGTCGCCCGCTACGTGTTCCACAGCCCGCTGATCTGGTCCGACGAGCTGGCCTCGATGCTGTGCCTGTGGCTCGCCATGCTGGGCGGCGCACTGGCACTGCGGCGCGGAGAACACATGCGGATGAGCGCCTTCGCCGCTCGCGCCCCCGCCTTGCTGCGGCCATTTTTCGAGAACCTGGCGCTGTTCGCTTTCCTCGGCTTCATGCTGGCGCTGCTGCGGCCGGCCATTGCCTACGTGGACAACGAATCGATCGTGTCGCTGATGTCGCTCGATATCTCGATGAGCTGGCGCGCATCGGCGATGCCGGTCGGAGTCGGGTTGATGATCGTCACCGCCCTGCTGCGCATCGATCCGCGCGAAAAAGCCGCCGCCTTCGCCGCCCTGCTCGTGGTGATCGCGCTGTTCGGCGGCTTCTGGCTGCTGCACCCGGTGTTCCCGGCGCTCGGCCGGCTGAACCTGCTGATCTTCTTCTTCGGCGTCGTCGCCGCGGCGGTGTTCGCCGGCGTGCCCATCGCCGTGGCGTTCGGCCTCTCCACGCTTGGCTATCTCGCGCTCACCACGCACGTGCCGCTGTCCGTGTTGGTCGCGCGCATGGATACCGGCATGTCGAATCCGGTGCTGCTGTCGGTGCCGCTGTTTGTGTTCCTCGGTTTGCTGATCGAAATGACCGGCATGGCGCGGGTCATGGTACGCTTCCTCGCCAACCTGATCGGGCATCTGCGCGGCGGCATGTCTTTCGTGCTGGTGGCGGCGATGTACCTGGTATCCGGCATCTCCGGTTCGAAGGCCGCCGACATGGCCGCGGTGGCGCCGGTGCTGTTCCCGGAAATGGAAGCCCGCGGTGCGCACCGGGGCGAACTCGTGGCGTTGCTCGCCGCCACCGGCGCGCAGACCGAGACCATCCCGCCGAGCCTGATCCTGATTACCATCGGCTCGGTCACCAATATCTCGATCGCCGCGCTGTTCACCGGCGGTCTGATGCCGGGCTTCGTCGTCGGGCTGATTCTCTGCTTCATGGTGTGGATGCGCGCGCGGCACGACACCAACACCGTGCCGCGCGCCTCGGCGGGCGCGATCGGCCGCAGCCTGGTCATTGCGGTGCCGGCGCTGGTGCTGCCGTTCCTGATCCGTGGCGCCGTGGTCGGCGGCGTCGCGACGGCCACGGAAGTATCCACCATCGGCATCGTCTATTCCGCGCTGGCCGGCCTGCTCGTCTATCGCGAATTCGACTGGCGCCGCCTGGTGCCGATGCTGGTGCGCACGGCCGCACTGACCGGAGCGATCCTGCTGATCGTCGGCGCCGCCACCGCGATGGCCTGGGCGATCACCAGCTCCGGATTTTCCAACGTCGTCGCCGGCTGGATCAAGGCAATGCCGGGCGGTGCGGTATCGTTCATGGCGATCTCCATCGTGCTGTTCACCGTGCTCGGCAGTATCCTGGAGGGCATTCCGGCGATGGTGCTGTTCGGGCCGCTGCTGTTCCCGATCGCGCAGCAGCTTGGGATCCACGAGGTGCACTACGCGATGGTGGCGATCCTCTCGATGGGCGTCGGCCTGTTCGCGCCCCCGTTCGGCGTCGGCTATTACGTCGCCTGCGCAGTCGGCGGCTGCACGCCGGACGCGGCGTTCCGCCACATCTGGCGCTATCTGCTGGCGCTGATGGTGGGGCTGGCGATCGTCGCCGCAGTGCCGTGGATCTCGATCGGCTTCTTATAACCTCTCCCGCGCTGTGCGCGGGAGAGGTCAAGACGGGAGAGCGGCGAGGGTGAGGGTGATCGGGTCGGCACGGTGCAGGTAGAGCGAGGCGACCCGATCACCCTCACCCTCGTGCTTCGCACTTCGACCTCTCCCGCTCTCGCGGGAGAGGTATTAGAAACAGGAAGGAAACCTCAATGCGCCTCAATCGTCGCTCTCTGCTGCGTGCCGGCACCGCCGCACTCGCCGCACCGCTGCTGCCGCGCTACGCCAAGGCGGCCGAATACTCCTGGAAATTCGCCCACACCGCGCCGCAGACATTCCCGCTGCACATCAGGCTGGCCGAGGCCGCTGCGGCGATCGGCAAGGAATCCAACGGGCGGATGGAGCTGCAGATCTTCCCCGACGGTCAGCTCGGCGGCGACAACGACCTGCTGTCGCAGGCGCGCAGCGGTGCGATCGAATTTTGCCAGCCGACGGGGCAGATCCTTGCGACGATCCTGCCGGTGACGGCGATCAACGCGCTCGGGTTCGCGTGGTCCGGTTATGACAAGCTGTGGTCGGCGATGGACGGCGACCTGGGCAAATACGTGCGCACGCAGATCGCCGCGAAGACCGGACTGGTGGCGATGGATCGCATGTGGGACCTCGGGTTTCGCAACATCACCACCAGCACCAAGCCGATCCGTAACGCCGATGACCTGGTCGGGCTGAAAATCCGCACCCCGGTCGCGCCCAGCCTGGTGACGCTGTTCAAGACGTTGAAGGCGGCGCCGCTGGCGTTGCAGTTTACCGAACTCTACTCGGCGTTGCAGACCCATATCGCCGACGCGGAAGAGAACCCCCTGACATTGATCAAGGTGACCAAGCTGTATGAGGTGCAGAAATATTGCTCCATCACCAACCACGTGTGGGACGGCCACTGGTTCGTCTGCAACGCCGCATCGTGGCAGGGGCTGCCGGACGATTTGAAGGAGATTGTCGCGCGCAACCTGAATGCCGCTGGGCTACGCGAGCGTGACGACATGGCGGCGGGGGAAACGACGGCGCGGGCGGATCTGGAGAAACTGGGCCTGGTGTTCAACGTCGCGGAGACGCAGAGTTTCCGCGATGGGTTGAAGAATGGTGGGTTTTACAAGGATTGGCGCGGCAGATTGGGCGATGAGCCGTTCGCGATCCTGGAGCGCTACTCCGGCCCGCTTGGGTGAAGCGAGGTAAGGCCAGGGCTCTGCCCTGGACCCGTCAGGGGGGCTTTGCCCCCCTGAACCCCCCAGCAAAGGCAGAGCCTTTGCAATCCATCCGTTTGGCGTGGTTGGGCGGGAGGGGGCCATGTGTCGCGGCTATCGGCTCGATCATTGATCGAGCCGATAGCCGCGACACATGGCCCCCTCCCGCCCAACCACGCCAAGTGAAGGGTTCCAAGGGCTGTGCCCTTGGCGGGAGTCCAGAGGGCAGAGCCCTCTGGTGGGGTCCAGGGCAGAGCCCTGGCCTTGCCGCGCTACACCGAAGCCGGCGCCAGCCGGGCGCGCGCCGTCCAATGCCAGGCGATCAGCGAGACCGCCACGATTACCGGCGGCACCACCGTCAGGTTGAGCGCCGCCCAGCCGGCCGTGGCCTGCACCGCCCCGGAGGTGAATGCCGTGCACGCGACCGTGCCGAACACGATGAAGTCGTTGGTCGCCTGCACGCGCACCCGCTCGGCCGGCGCATAGGCCGTGGTCAGCAGCGTCGTCCCACCGACGAACATGAAATTCCAGCCCACCCCCAGCAGCACCAGGGCCACCATGAACGTCGCGTAGGTGGGGCTGAACGCCACGTTGACCGCGACGCAAAGCAGGGTCAGCAAGCCGCCCGCGACGATGATCCGGTGCACGCCCAGCCGCTGGATCAGCCGGCCGGTGACGAATCCCGGCAGGAACATCGCGATCGAGTGCGCGCGGATCACGTCGGCGCTGGCGCCGATGCCGAAGCCGCAGAACATCATCTGCAACGGCGTCGAGGCCATCACCAGGTTCATCGTGCCGTAGCCGACCATGCTGCACACCACGGCGGCAACGAAATTCGGCCGCGCCAGGATGGCGCGGAACGGCACCGGCGCGCCCTCGGCGCGGACCGCCGGCGGCAGCCTGATGAACAGCAAGAGGATCGCCGCGATCACCGGCAGCACCGTCAGGCACGCATAGGTGCCGAGGAACGCCAGCGGCGGGATCAGCATGTTGGTGCGCTTCACCAACTCCGGCCCGACGATCGCTGCCAGCACGCCGCCGGTCATCACCAGTGCGATGGCACGGGGGCGGGCGTCGGGTGCGGCCACCTCGGCGGCGGCAAAACGCAAATGCTGGGCGATGCCCCAGCCCAGCCCCGCCGGCACCGCGCCCAGGCAATACAGCGGAAAGCTGCCGTACCAGATCCCCAGCATGAAGGTTGTGCTGCCGGCCAGCGATCCCAGGCAGCCGAGCCAGAACCCCGGCTTCCGGCCAAGCCGGGCGAACACCATGCTGGCCGGGATCGAGGCGCACATCATCGCCGTCATCTGGATCGCCATCGGCAGCGTGTTGAGCGCCTTGTCGACCGCCAGCGAATGGCCGATCAGCGCGGCCATCACGGTCTGGCCGGACATGATGGCGTTCATCAACGCCTGACAGCAGAACAGCAGCCAGACGTTCCGGTTCATTCTCTCGACACGCCCTTGCCGGCTAGAAGTGGCTCCATCCGCCCTTGGCGAGAGAAAATGGTTTCCCGTCGGGGCCGCGCACCATGACACCGGGCGGCCCGGCGCGAAAGCCGCCAATGCGGGTGACTGCTATGCCGGCGGCCCGGGCGGCGTCGCGCAGTGCGGCCGCGCGATCCGGGGGGACCGCCAGCAGCAGTTCGTAGTCGTCGCCGCCGCTCAGGATGGTGGGCAGCCAGTCCACGCCGGCCTGTTGTGCCGGCGGCGAGAGCGGCAGCAGTGCGGTGTCGATCTCGGCGGCCAGCTTGCCGGCGCGGCAGAGATGTCCGAGGTCCTGCACCAGCCCATCGGACACATCCATGCCGGCGGATGCCACGCCGGCGATCGCCAGGCCGACGCGCGGCTGCGGCAGCAGGTAGCGGCGGCGCAGGTGGCCGGTCGGATCGGCGAGTCTCCCCTGCGCCACCGCCAAGCCGAGCGCGCCGTCGCCGATCGTGCCGGTGACCCAGACGCCGTCGCCAGGCTGCGCGCCGACACGCCGCACCATCGTTCCTGGCGCGACATGGCCGAGCATGGTCAGCGACAAGGCGATCGGGCCTGGCGTCGAGGTGGTGTCGCCGCCGAGCAACGTGACGCCGAACGCGCGCTGGTCCTGCGCCAGCCCGGCGGCAAAGCCGGCGAACCAGTCGTCCGGCGTGGCGCGCGGCGCGGCGACGGTCATCAGGTAGCCGAGCGGCATGGCGCCCTTTGCCGCGAGATCCGACAGGTTCACGCGCAGCAGCTTGCGGCCGACCAGGTCGGGCGGGTCGTCGGGCAGGAAATGCACGCCGCCGATCATGGCGTCCACGGTCAGCACCAGGTCGCGTCCGACAGGCGGCGTGAGCAAGGCCGCGTCGTCGCCGAGGTCGAGCGCGCCCGGTCCGGCGAGCGGACGGAAGTGCCGCGCGATCAGGGCAAATTCGGCGGGCAGAGCTGTCTCAGTCATGGCTGTCATATGCGGTGCAGGTTGGTTGGCCGGAGCAAGCCATGTCTTGGCGAAAGCGATCCAGCATGCAATTGCATGGAGAATATCGTGCCCGGCTCACCACGTCGGCGTGTCACCGGTGGCCGGTACGATCGCGGCGCGGAACAGCGGGTTACTCGGTTGGAAGAAGCCATGCGCGGCAACACCGCGGCGATTGCCAGGATCGACGGCTCTCCATGCGGGAGATTGCTGCGTCGCCGAGCGCCTCGCAATGACAACGGCGAAACTCACGCTTCGCCCGAGCCGGGCGGCAGCCCCAGCAGCAACCGGCCATAGGGCACCAGCGTCGCCAGCGGACTGAATGCCTGATGTGTGGCGATCGTCAGTATGTCCCGCAGGATCGGCTGCAACGGATCCGCATCCTGCACCGCGCGTGAACCGCACAGCTCCCACAAACTTTGCACCGCGTCGCGGATCTGCTGCATCCCAAACGTGAGGTCGCGACGATTGCGCAACACTTCCGCCAGCGTGATCTCCCGTCCCGACGCCAGCGCCGCCAGGCTTTGCTCACGCCGCGTTTCCAGCACCAGCGACGCCACCTCGATCGAGGCCGCCGCTTCCGCCAGGCGTAACTGCACCACCTCCGACTCCGCGAGCCGAGTCACACCGCGCGACAGCCGGCCGGACAGCGCCGCGGCGGCGACCGCCAGTGCACGCCGCCCCAACGCGAACGCGACGGGAGGCAGCGAAAACACCACCAGGAAGCCGCGCGGCGCGCGCACGATGTCGTAGTCGGGATGCACGCGCATACCGGGTGGCGTGCCGTCCAGCAGCGCGCGCAGCAGCACCGAGCGATGCGCCGGCACGAACACGTCGCGCACCACCAGCGTGCGGCTGCCGGTGCCGCGCAGGCCAAGCACATGCCAGTCGTCGATGATCTCGATCTCGCGCATCGGCACCAGCAGGTAGCGCGTGGCGCTGTTGCCGGCCGCATCCGGGCAGCGAGCGCCGACGACCGCCCATTGCGCGTGGCAGCAGCCGCTGGAAAACGGGAACCGCCCCGACAGCCGCCAGCCGCCGTCGCAGCGCGTCGCAGTCTCGCGCGGCGCCAGCGACGATGACGCAACCGCCGCCGGATCGTCACCCCATATATCGACCTGCCCCTGTTCCGGCAGCGAAGCGATGATCCACTGGTGCTCGGCCAGCACCGCGTAGACCCAGGCGCTGGAGGCGCAACCTTCCGTCAGGATCTCGATGATGCGCGAGAACACGCCGAACGATTGCTGCAAACCGCCGAAGCGGCGCGGCTGTAGCACGCGCAGGATGCCCGCGGCGTGGAACGCCGCGACGGTCGCGGCGGGCACGTCACGGGCGGCGTTCGTTGCGGCCTCGCGCTCGGCCAGCAGCGGGACCAGAGCGCGGGCGCGCGCCAGCAATTGCTCGGCTTCCGGCGGGTCGGCGTTGCGCATGGCGAGTGCGTCTCAGGCCAGATCGACGGCGAAGCGCTTGAGGTCCTCCAGGGTGCACCAGCGCAGCGCCCCGGCCTCGGTGGCGCGCAGCACCACGTGGGGCGCCTGGCCGGCCTCCAGCGCCTCCTGCCAGCGCGGCGCGCACAGGCACCAGCGGTCGCCCGCCTTCAGGCCGTCGAAGCCGAATTCCGGGCGAGGGGTGGACAGATCGTTGCCGGTGCGCTTGCTGAACGCCAGGAAGTCGTCGGTCATCACCGCGCAGACCGTGTGGCTGCCGACATCCTCCGGCGCGGTGTCGCAGCAGCCATTGCGGAAAAAGCCGGTGAGCGGGCGGACCGAACAACTTTCCAGCACGCCGCCGAGCACGTTGCGGGACGGGCGGCGGCCCGGGCGGCCTCCGGTTTCGTCGAACGGCATGGTTGCCTCCGTTGTGAGGATCGGGAGCCATCGGATGCTAGCCGGGGCGAGGGATTACCGCCATGCCCTTTGCCGTGCCGTGCCGTGCCGTGTCGTGTCGGCTGGGACTCGGCTTGGCTCCGGCCGGACTCAGTGTGCGGTTGGCATTGCCGCAGGGCAGCTTCGGCGTCGCCGGATTGCAGCCGACCGGGCCCAACAGCCCCCGGGCTGCTCCGCTTCCGGGCGTCGGGGCAAAAAAATGGCGGCCCTTGTGGGGCCGCCAAGTTTAGGGAGGAAACGTCCAAGAAAGCAGACAGCGCGGCCAGGGGCCGCATTGCTGCGATGCACAAGGTAGGCGATCGGTCATTCGTATGCAAGCGATATTTTGCAATGCAGCATAAAAAATCCTGGACAGCGGTGCTACTGGCTGGTAGCAGGCTGCAACCGCAAGTTTAGGTCAGAGGAACGTCGACGCGCCCTGCCATTAAGGCGGGGCGTTGTCGTTTGGGGTCGTGTCGAAACGGCTTGACCAATCCACGCGGGCATCGTGCTGCATGACATTGCGCGTTGACCACCGGCCGGCCGCGGCCGACCTGCGTCGAATGAAAGTTGGGTCTTCAGGAGATCCAGTGGGTGATTCTCATCGTCAGAGCAGCGGGGAGCCGCATGGATACTGCCCTTCTGGGACCCGGCCCCGTCAATGCCCTTCGGTTGGCACCGGCGCACCGGGATTTACGCCCAACTATCTCGTCACCGTCGCCTCGCCGTGGCCATCGGTGGCCATCGGTGTGCATCGGTGGTTCCATTGCCTTGCATGGCCAGCCATCAATGAAGCCGCGCAAGGTCATGGAACCACCGATGCACACCGATGGACCGCGCCGCGCGGAGGTCAGTTGGCAATCCACTGAATTTCGAGGCGTGGCTTACCGAAATCAAGCAACAGGCAGACACGAAGACCTGTCGCCTTCAGGTTAGTTGATGGATGCGTTATGACGATGCGGTCTCGAACCTCGCGCCGGATACTTCCAATGCTCTGCGCAGGCTGCCCGCAGAGCTGACCGGGCCGGCGATGTCGTAGGTGGGCGCCGCATCGACCTGCCAGAGCTGCACGCCGATATGCGCCGCAACGGTCGAAGCAACCCGGCCCGGACGCATGACACGCGGATGCAGGTCGAGCGGCATGCAGCGCGCCAGGACCTCGCGGGCCGACCCACCCGACACCCGGATCACCACGCGCCCGCCACTGAGGTCGATCGCCAGCGCCTGCGGATGCAGTGCGCCCGTGAGGCGCTGCGTCGCCTCGGCGTTACCCACCGCCAGGAACTGGCCGGGCGCGGACCACAACAATGCCAGCGCGTCGCCGCCCACCCAGCAGCCCTGCTCCGGCAGTGCCAGCCCGGCATGCTCGCGCAGCACCCTCGCCAACGCCGCCGCCGCGCCGCGCCGGACAGCGACTGAGACCATACCCAGCCCGCCGCGGAGACGGGCGCTTGTTGCGGCAGTGTCAGACACGCAGCCGTGCTCCTTCCGTGTCCACCTGGCAGGCCGCAACCACCTCCACCGCGATACTTTCCCCCCGCAATGGGTCGGCGGCCTGGATGCGCTCGCCCTGCCGCGCCCTGCCGCCGGCGAGGAAGCCGAGTCCGATCCAATGGCCCAGCGTGGGAGAGAACGCGGCGGAACTCATCCAGCCCTGGTCGTGCGCGATCGTTGTTTCCGCTCCCAGTGGGATGAAATGCGCCCCCGCGCGCAGCCGGCTGGTCCGGTCCACCGGGCGCAGACCGACCAGCGACGGGCGGTCCGGCGCCAACAGCGCGGGACGCTGCGCCAGCGCGCGGCCGATGAAGTCCTTGCGTTTCGCCATCATGCGCTCCAGGCCGAGATCGCGCGCCGTCGTCTGGCCGTTCAGCTCGCCGCCCGCCGGATGGCCCTTCTCGACGCGCAGGATCGCCATCGCCTCGGTGCCGTAGGGCCGGATGCCACACGGCTCGCCGGCGGCGATCAGCGCGCGGATGGCCGCATCGCCATGCTCGGCCGGCACCGCGATTTCGTAGGCCAGTTCGCCGGAAAACGAGATCCGAAACAGCCGCACGCCGACGCCGCCCAGCATGCTGGCGGTTCCGGCCGCCATAGCGGGAAACGCCGCATTCGCAACGTCGCAGCCAGGATCGAGCGCTGCCGCCAGCACCGCGCGCGCGCGCGGGCCGGCCAGTGCGAACTGCGCCCACCGATCGGTGACGGAAACGAAATGCACCTCGAGTTCCGGCCACAGCACCTGGTGGCAGAATTCCATATGCGACAGCACGGCCCCCGCATTGGCGGTCGTCGTGCTGATGATGAACCGGTCCGGCGCCAGTCGGGCGACCGTGCCGTCATCCAGCACCAGCCCGTCCTCGCGCAGCATCACGCCGTAGCGCGCCCGTCCGACCGGCAGCGTGGAAAACGTGTTGATGTAGAGGCGGTCGAGAAAGCTGCCGCAATCCGGCCCGACCATCTCGATCTTGCCCAGCGTCGAAACGTCGCACACGCCGACGGCTTGCCGCACCGCGAGGGCTTCCCGACTTGCCGCGGCCAGCCAGTCGGCGTCGCCAGCCCGGGGGAAATGCGAGGCACGCAGCCAGGCGCCCGCCTCGGTGAACACCGCCCCCTGCGCAACCGCCCACGCATGCGCCGGCGTCAGCCGTGTGGGGCGGAAATCGCGCCCTCGGTCATGACCGGCCAGCGCGCCGATGGCGACCGGCGTGTACGGCGGGCGCAGCCGCGTCGTGCCGGTTTGCTCGATGCTTTGCCCGGTCAGTGCCGCCATGATCGCCAGGCCGTTCACGTTGGCGGTGCGGCCCTGGTCGCCCGCCATGCCAAGGGTGGTGTAGCGCTTCAAATGCTCCACGGAGCGAAAGCCTTCACGGTGGGCGAGCGCCACGTCGTCCACCGTGACATCGTGCTGGAAATCGACGAAGCCCTTGCCGCCGGGTTGCGGCAGCCAAAGCGCGGACACGGCCTCCTGACTTGGTTCGGCGCGCAACCGGGCCGGCGGCGGGCCGTCGAAGCCGCAGCAGGCGGCCGCGTCGGCGCCGGCCTGCGCGCCGTCCGCGAGTGCCGCAGCGAGGCCCCATTTCCCCCCCGCCGCACCGGCGACGAGCATGCCGGGCGGCAGCTCGCCAGGGAGGAAGGCGGACACGCTCTCCTGCCAGACCGGCTTGCCGCCAAGATGCGTGGACAGTGCCAGCGCCGGGTTCCAACCGCCGGCCATGGCGAGCACGTCCGCGCTGACCCGATGGACGGCACCGGAGGCGTCGGCGACCTCCACCGAGCGCACCCCGCTTGCCCCGCGTACCGTCGCCACACGGCCGCCGGCAAACACGCGGGCGCCCGCCTGCGCTGCCAGTGCCTGGAGCGGCGCCGGTACGTCTGCGCGCCGGTCGATCACGGTCGCCACGCGCACGCCGTGACGGATACAGTCGGTCAGCGTGCGCCAGCCCTCGTCGCCCGACGTGGCGATGACAATGGTGCGGCCCGGCGCCACGGCGAACCGGTTGAGGTAGGCGCGTACGGCGCCCGCCAGCATCACCCCCGGCCGGTCGTTGCCGGGAAACACCAGCGGCCGCTCCGTGGCGCCCGCGGCGAGCACGGCACGGCGCGAGATGATGTGCCAGCACCGCTGCCGCGGCTCCTGCGTCCGATCGGTTCGGCCATCCGGATGCGGAGTTTCGGACTGCGGACTGCCCGGCTGCGGGCGGTGATCGGCAACGCGTTCCAACGCGCCATAGGTGCCGTGGTCGTAGACGCCGAACACCGTCGTGCGGCGCAGCAGTCGGACCTCCGGTAGGGCAGCCAATTCCGCAACGGCCGCCGCGGCCCAGGCCGCGCCGGGTTGGTCGTCCACCATCCCGTCCTCGGCCAGCAGGCGGCCGCCGGGGGAAAAATCCTCGTCGCACAGGACGACACGGGCGCCGCGCCGGCCGGCCGCCAGTGCAGCGGCAAGGCCCGCGGGACCGGCGCCGATCACCAGCACGTCGCAGAACAACGTCGCCCGTTCATAGCTGTCGGGGTCCGGCAGTCCGGACGCGCGGCCGAGGCCGGCGGCGCGACGGATCAGCGGCTCGTAGACCCGCTCCCAGAAGGCAGCGGGCCACATGAAGGTCTTGTAGTAGAAGCCGGCCTTGAGCAAGGGCGAGACAAGGTTGTTCGCTGCCAGCAGGTCGAAGTGCAATGACGGAAAGTGGTTCTGGCTCTCGGCTTGCAGGCCGGCGAACAACTCCACCATTGTCGCCGGCGTGTTCGGTTCGCGCCGGGCGCCGTCTCGCAACGCTACCAGAGCGTTCGGCTCCTCGGACCCGGCAGTCAGGATGCCGCGCGGGCGGTGATACTTGAACGACCGGCCGACCAGGCGAACGCCGTTGGCGAGCAGAGCGGAGGCGAGCGTGTCGCCTTGCAGGCCGGAGAGGTCGCGGCCGTCGAAGCGGAACGGCAGAGTGATCGTGCGGTCGATCAAGCCGCCGGTGGAGAGGCGCATCATACGAAACCCCGCTCCGCGGGCGAGGTGTTATCAGCGCTCATTCCACCGCATCCCCCAGCCGCAGCCGCTTCGCATCGTGTACACCGGCAATCGCGTGGGAGCGCGTGTCGCGCGTCACCACCAGCCAGCGCCGGCAGCCATGCACGTGTTGCCATAACTCGCGATGCGCGCCGGCCGGATTGTCGCGCAGATAGACGTAATCGTGCCACGCCTGCATCGGCGCGTCGGCCATGGGGCGCTGCGGATCGGCCGCGCCGAGGTAGGAAAACTCCTCGCCGCCACGTTCGCCGCAATGCGGACAGGGAATGCGCATACGCTGCCTCAGTGCCGGTTGGGATAGGGCCCGGCGCCCTTCTCATCGAGCAAGGCGCCGGTGGCGAAGCGGTCCAGCCGCATCGCGGCGTTCAGTGCGTGCGGCGCGTCCTTGGCGATCGTATGCGCGAAACACCAGCCCGAGGCCGGTGTCGCCTTGAAGCCGCCATAGCACCAGCCGCTGTTGAGGTAGAGCCCGTCGATCGGCGAGCGATCGATGATCGGCGAGCCATCCATCGACATGTCCATGATGCCGCCCCAGGAGCGCAGCACGCGCAGCCGTCCGGCCATCGGCAGCATGGCCATGCAGGCTTCCATCACGTTCTCGACCAGCGCCAGGCTGCCGCGCTGGGCGTACGAGTTGTAGCCGTCGATATCGCCGCCGAACACCAGTCCGCCCTTGTCGGACTGGCTGATGTAGAAATGCTCCGCGCCGAAGGTGACCACGCCGTGCAGCAGCGGTTTCACCGCCTCTGAGACGAAGGCTTGCAGCACGTGGCTCTCGATCGGCAGCCGTAGCCCGGCCATCGCCGCGAGCCGTGAGGAGTGGCCGGCGACCGCCAGCCCCACCTTGCGCGCCGCGATTGCGCCGCGCGTCGTCTCGACGCCGGTTACGCGGCCGTCGGCGACGGTGATGCCGGTGACCTCGCAGTTTTGCAGGATGTCCACGCCGCGGCGATCGGCCGCGCGGGCAAAACCCCAGACCACGGCGTCGTGTCGCGCGGTGCCGCCGCGCCGTTGCAGCAGGCCGCCCTTGATCGGGAAGCGCGCGTTGTCGAAGTCGAGATAGGGGTGCATGGCGCGCACCTGCGCAGTGTCGAGCAATTCGGCGTCCACCCCGTGCAGCCGCATCGCATTGCCGCGCCGCGCCGCCGCATCGCGGGCGGCGTCGCTGGAGAACAGGTTCAGCACGCCGCGCTGGCTCACCATCGCGTTGTAGTTCAGGTCCTGCTCCAACCCCTCCCAAAGCTTCATCGCGTGTTCGTAGAACGCTTCATTGCCCGGCAGCAGGTAGTTGGAGCGGATGATCGTGGTGTTGCGCCCGGCATTGCCCGAGCCGATCCAGCCTTTCTCCAGCACGGCCACGTTGCTGATGCCATGCTCGCGCGCGAGATAGTAGGCAGTCGCCAGGCCGTGCCCGCCGCCACCCACCACCAGGACGTCGTAGGCGGGCTTCGGCTCAGGGTCGCGCCAGGCCGGTTGCCATCCGGTATTGCCGCGCAGCGCCTCGGCCGCAAGGCGGAGGAAGGAGTAGGTCATCGGGCCTCCCGGTAGGAAACCTCGCCCGCCTGCGGTGGGAGAGGTCGGCGCGATGCGCCGGGTGAGGGTGCTGCGGTGGTCGTTTGGGCGCTTTACGCGATTGACCGTGCCTTTGCGTCTCTCTGGTAAACCGCGAAGATCGCCTTGCCAATCAACGATGTCTCCGCTTCGACGCAGCGTGCATAGACGTCTGCCCGGGCCGCCTGAATCGCCGCAGACCCGGGCGACGCGGCGCTCGCAAACTCGATCAGATGCGCCGCCAGCCTTGTGCGACCGCTTTCGGCAAGCTCCGTGGCACGCCAGGCCAGCTTGTCGGCCCCACCGGCCAGAGCCGCGATCTCAGCCGCCAGCGCTGCGGCAGGGGCGGGCTTGAGATGCGCAGGATCGCCATCGAACCAGCCTGCGTACAGGTGCCAGATGTTGCGAACGACAAACTCGGGATCGTCATACTTCGGCAGCAGATAGGGCTTGGCGATGAGGTCCCGCGGCGTCGCGACACCGTGCAGGATCTCGTCGAGCGCGTGTCCCTGGTTCATCAGAGCTACCGTCTGCGTGACCAGACTCTCCAGCACTTCGGCGCCATCATGCAGGATCTGCGCCACTCGTTCTGCGCCAAAAACCACCGGACCGTGACCGGGAACCAGCACCGCCGGAGCAAGCGCCTGCATGCGTCGGAGCGCGTCCGCCCAGTCAGGTGCGAACCGTTGCACCTTTCTTGGATTGCCCGCGTTGGGGAACACCCAGATCACGAAATCGCCGCTCAGCAAGACGCGCTTGTCAGGCAGCCAAACGAATGTGGCGTCGTCGGTCTCGCCACGGCCGTGCGACAGCTCGATCCGCACACCGCCGATCGTGAGGCTGAGAGCGTCGTCGTAAATCTGGTCGGGGCGACGGTGATGATCGGGGAATGTGTAGCCTGGCTGGTTGAACTGGCGACCCATCACCAGGCTGTTCAGCTCATGTGTCGTGTCATACCGCTGGAAGCGTTGCAGGACATTCCGGTGGGCGACGATGCGCGGTCGCGCGATCCCTTTCGCAGCGGCTTCCTGATCCAGCAACCTTGCCCCCCAGGTATGATCGATATGGCCGTGCGTGTAGATGACGGTATGAACCGGGCTGTCGTCCCAGCGACGGAGGGTGGCGAGCGTCTGGCTCGCGGTTTCCCGGCTTCCCGTGTCGACGAGCACCAGCCCGTTGTTGGTGCGGATGGCAGTCGCGTTGCCAAACAGATAGCCGGTATGGATGGCGATGGCGTCGTCGGAGATCGGCCTGGCAGAGCCGCCGGCAACGGTCGCAGCCCATTCCTCCATCGCCGCGTCGCCATGCCATAGGCGCTCGAATAGCTGATCCGCTTCCGCCGTACTCATACGCCGACCTTTGGCTGCCCGCTGTTTGATAGCACGGTTTGGCTTCGGCGGATAAGGCGACGCCCTGGAACAAACGAGTCATCTTGTGACGTGCACGACCGACCTCACCGTCATGGCGGGCCTTCGCCCACCATGACGAATTGGGCGGGACCCGTGCGTTATCTGGCACGGCAATTGTTGGGCGTCGCCTAAAGTCGGCAGCGGACGGCGTGACATCACCGGGCCGCCGCGTCCCAGATCATCCGATCGGACTTGCGCGGATGCTGCCGAACGCGCAACGCTCGCCGCCGGGCCACCCTGTCTCGGAGACAATCCATGCGACGACTGATCGCACTCGCCTTGCTGCTGCTCACGGCCTGCCTCGCGGCCTCGCCATCCCGTGCGGAGGACACGCTCGCCGCGGTGAAACAGAAGGGCACGCTGGTGGTCGGCGTGAAGAACGACTACCGGCCCTGGGGTTTCATCGACCCTTCCGGCCAGGTCGTCGGCCTGGAGATCGATCTCGCGCGCGAGGTGGCGGACAAGATCGGCGTCAAGCTGGAACTGGTGCCGGTGACCGCGGTGAACCGGATGGAGTTCCTGCGCCAGGGCCGCATCGACCTGATTATCGCCACGCTGGGCGACACGCCGGAGCGTCGCAAGATCATCGGCATGGTCGAGCCCAACTACTTCGCCGGCGCAACCAATGTGCTGGCGCTGAAATCGGCCGGCCTGAAGCAGTGGTCCGACCTGAAGGGGCGCAAGGTCTGCGCGGTGCAGGGCGCCTATTACAATCGCCGCGTGGCACAGCTCTATGAGCCCGACATGGTGGTGTTCCCGGCGGTGCCGGACGGGCTGAACGCGCTGGCGGCGGGCAACTGCGTCGCCTTCCTGTTCGACGATACGCTGATCGAATCCACGCTCTCCGCCGGCGATCCGAAATGGGCCAACTACGAGATGCCGTTGCCGTCCGAGGACCCGCAGCTTTGGGCGATGGGCGTACGGCTGGACGACCTCGATGGCCCGTTCGGCAAGCTGCTCAGCCAGATGAGCACGGATTGGTTGAAGCGCGGGCACATCATCGCGCTGGAAGCGAAATGGGGCATCAAGCCCAGTCCGTATCTCCAGGAAATGCAGCAGAAGCTGGCTGGGAAGTGACGGCGCCACTAACCTCTCCCGCGTTGCGCGCGGGAGAGGTTTAGCATGACCGGCCGCCTCGCCGATCTGTTCCGCTGGATTAACGACAGGTACGGCCTGAACTTCTCGCCATTCACCGACGCCTTCGACGGGCAGCGCTTCCTGCTCGGCTTGCGCACCACCATCGAGCTATCCCTGACCTGCATTCTGCTCTCGATCCTGCTCGGCATGCTCGGCGCCTGGATGCTGTCCACCCGCTCGGCCCTGGCGCGAGGCGCCGTGCGCGCCTACGTACAGGCGTTTCGCAACACGCCGCCGCTGGTGCAACTCGCGTTCTTCTATTTCGCGGTCGGCAGCCTGTTGCCCACCGTGTCCGACGCCGGCGCGCGGTCGCCGCTGATCGACGGCTATGGCTGGGCGGTGATCTCGTTCAGCCTGCTCGCCGGCGCGTTCAACGTGGAAATCTTCCGCTCCGGCGTCGAGGCGGTGCCGCGCACCATGGTCGAGGCCGCCGAGGGCCTCGGCTTCAGCCGGCTGCAAACCTATCGCTATGTGCTGGCGCCGCTCGGGCTGCGCATCTGCCTGCCGGCGCTGACCAACAACCTGGTCAACCTGGTGAAGACGACCACTCTCGCCTACGCGATCGGCGTGCCGGAACTGCTTTACGCCGCCTCGCAGATCTGGTCCGAGGTGCTGAACGTGCGCGAAATGATGTACCTGTTGCTGGTGATCTATATCGCGCTGGTGGCGATCCTGGTCGGGATCATGGAGCGCTGGGAACGCGCGCTGCGCATTCCTGGCTACGCGCCGTGAGCGGCGACAAGTTGGCGAAGCAGCCTCCCCTTCCCCTTGAGGGAGGGGGTAGGGGGAGGGGTGCGTCCATCCGCCTGCCATGGATGAACGCACCCCTCCCCCTACCCCCTCCCTCAAGGGGAGGGGGAGCATATTCACCACGTCCACGCCGACGCCACGGCCGGACCCTACCCCCTCCCTCAAGGGGAGGGGGAGCATATTGCTCGGGTTCCCACCTCCCCGTGCTGCAACCGGTTCGCCCGTTGGCCGCGATCCGTGCGCCGCTGGCACGGCCGGTCCTGCCGCTCGCCACGGCGTTCGTGCTGATCGCCTCGCTCGCCTGGGCGCAAGCCGAAACGCGGCCCGCAGCGGAAAGTGCGGTCGCCGCCGTGCTGCGCTGGGCACCACTGATCTTTGGCGGGTTCCTGTTCAACGTGCTGGTCAGCGTGCTGTCGATGGCGCTCGGCACCGCGCTCGGTTTCCCGCTCGGCCTGCTGCTGATGGCGCGCGCCCGCATCCCGCACGCCACCGGCTGGGCGTTGACGCAGTTCTTCCGCAACGCGCCCTGGCTGGTGCTGCTGTTCTACGTGATGTTCCTGCTGCCGTTCGAGCTGCACATCGGCGGCCTGACCATACCGCTGCCGAGCTGGGCGAAGGCGGTGTTGGGCCTGTCGCTCCCGGTCGCCGCCAATGTCGCGGAACTCGTGCGCGGCGCGCTGCAATCGATCCCCGAGCCGCAATGGAGCGCCGCACGCGGCCTCGCCTTCGGCCCGTTGCAGACCATCCGTCTGGTGATCCTGCCGCAGGCGATCCGCCGCATGCTGCCGCCCTGGATGAACCTCTACGCGATCCTCACCATGGCGACGACGCTGATCTCGATCGTCGGCATCCAGGACGGGCTGACCATCACCCGCGCGGCGATCGCGTCCGATGCAAGGCCGGAACTGATGCTGCCGCTCTATCTGTTCCTGCTGCTGCTGTTCTTCGTCTATTGCTATCCGATCGCCCGCGCGACACTCGTGCTGGAGCAGCGGTTGCAGGTGCGCGGCTGAATGGCGCACGAACTTGGCCCGCCCGTCGTCGTGCTGCGCGAGGTGACGAAGTGCTTCGGCAACCTGACAGTGCTGTCCGGCATCTCGTTCACCGTGCGCCGCGGCGAGACGGTCTGCATCATCGGCCCGTCCGGTTCGGGCAAATCCACGCTGCTGCGCTGCATCGACGGCCTGGCGCCGGTCACCGCCGGCTCGATTACCGTCGCCGGGCGGGAGGTAAACGATCCGAAGCTCGATCACCGCGCGCTGCGCCGCGACGTCGGCATCGTGTTCCAGCAGTACAACCTGTTCCCGCACCGCACCGCGCTGGACAACATCATGATGGCGCCGGTGCACGTGCTGCGGCAGGATCGCGCGCAGGTCGAGAAGCGGGCGCGCGAACTGCTGGCGAAGGTGCGGCTGACCGACAAGGCGGGCGCCTATCCCGGCGAGCTGTCCGGCGGCCAGCAGCAGCGTGTGGCGATCGCCCGGGCGCTGGCGATGAACCCGAAGGTCATGCTGTTCGATGAGGTCACCGCGGCGCTGGATCCGGAGACAAAGAAGGAGGTGCTGGTGACCGTGCAGGAACTCGCGGCTGAGGGCATGACCTGCATCCTGGTCACGCACGAGATGGGATTCGCGCGCCGCGTCGCCGACCACGTCTATTTCACCGATGGCGGTGTCATCGTCGAGGACGGCCCGCCCGCGCAGGTGCTGGAGGCGCCGCGCGAGCCGCGAACGCGCGACTTCCTGGACAAGGTGCTATGAAACCTCGCCCACGAAGTGGGAGAAGTCGGCGCGCAGCGCCGGGTGAGGGTGATCGGGTCGCCCCGAAGCAAACACTGCGTGCCGACCCGGTCACCCTCACCCTTGCCGCTACGCGTCTCGCGTCGGTCCGCTTCGCGGCCCAACCCCGCACAGCGGGAGAGGTTTAAGACAATGCGTGATCCAGCCTCCATCACCGGCAAGACCCTGACGGTCGCAGAACACACCGAACTGCTGGTGATCGGCGCCGGCCCGGCCGGGTTGGCAGCGGCGATCGAAGCAGCGCGGCTGGGCCTGAAGGTCGTGTTGGTGGACGAGCACCCCGTCCCCTTCGACGCAATGGCCGAGGACATCCCGCTGCTGTTCGGCGGCCGGATGAGCGGCGCGGTGCGCAACCGTTCGGCGATGACGGACGCCTGCATCGCCAGCGATTCGATGATCGAGGCGGCGTTCGATGCCGGCGTTGATCTGCGCCTCGGCACGCTATGCTGGGGCGTGTTCGCCAACGGTCCGGCGGTCGGCTGGCTGCCCGGCCCGGTTGCGGGCTTGGCCGATCCGGACCGCTCCTGGATGATCGGCGCGGCCCGGATGATCGTCTGCGCCGGCCGGCGCGACATGGGCCTGGCATTCCCCGGCTGGGAGCTGCCCGGCGTCATGGGCATGGTCGCCGCGGAGCGCCTCGCCGCCCGCTACGGCGCGCTGGACGCACGCTGCGCGGTGGTGCTGGGCAGCACCACGGACGCGCTGGACGGGGCGCTGCGCCTGCGCGATGCGGGCGTACGGATCGCCGCCATCATCGAGGTTGCGCCGGCGCCGCTCGACCCCGCCGCCGCCAACCGGGGCTTCGAGCTGCTGTGCGGCCATGTCGTGCGCCGTGCGGAGGGGACGGACGGCGTGCGGCAGCTTGTCGTGTCCCCGCGCGATGCGCCCGACCGCGAGCGGGAGATTGCCTGCGACACGGTCATCGTCGGCGTGGCAGCAGTGCCGGTCGTCGAGCTCCTCGATGCGGCCGGGTGCCAGATGGCGTTCTCGCCGGAGCGTGGCGGCCACGTGCCGGTGCTGGATGCGGATCAGCGCACCACGCTGCCGCATCTGCTCGCGGCCGGCGACTGCGCTGGCATCTGGCCGGCGAAAAGCCGCGATCCCAACATTGCACGCGAGGAGGGCCGCCGCGCCGCCCGTCAACCGCTCCCACAAAGTGGGAGAGGTCGCCGCGAAGCGGCGGGTGAGGGTGCTGCGGCCGCACACAGCGAATCTTCAACTCAGCAAGAACAAGAGCAAGGTTCGGTGGGGACCGCTTCACCCTCGACGCTCTCGCGTCTCGACCTCTCCCGCGCAGCGGGAGAGGTTATACTTGACTGGGTTCGTGCCACCGTCATCGACGCAGCAGGCGAGCCCTATGTTTGCCGGTGCGAGGAGGTGACTGCGCGCGACATCCTGGAAGTTCGGCCGCCGCGCTATCTCGGCTGGACATCCGACCACCGCAACCGGCGCGACCTGGCCAGTCTGCTCGGCGCGGGCGCGCCGAACCCCGACCAGGTGAAGCGGCTGACGCGCGCCGGCATGGGCGTCTGCCAGGGGCGGCGCTGCCGCGAACAGGTCGCAGCGCTGCTGGCGCTCGGGGCGGGCGTCGGGTTGGGCGAGGTGCCGCTCGCCACGCATCGCGCGCCGGTGCGGCCGCTGCCGCTGCGCCTCGCGGCGCAGCCGGAATCCCCCGAGATGGCGGCGCATTGGGACACCTGGTTCGGCATGGCCTCGCAATACGTGCCGTTCTGGGACGCACCGCGCCACCACGTCGCGGCGGACCGGCCAGTCCGCAGCAACACGGATCCGGAATGAGCGTGCCGACAAGCGCCTCGGTCGTCATCGTCGGTGGCGGCGCCACCGGGCTGTCCGCCGGCTGGTGGCTGGCGCGCGAGGGCATCGACGTGGTGGTGCTCGACAAGGGGATCGTCGGCTGGGAGGCATCGGGGCGCAACGGCGGCGGATGCAGCCATCATTTCAGCCCGCTGTTCCGCGAAGAGCAGCGCTTGTGGCCGTTGATGGACGAATTGCTCGGCTACCCCACCGAGTTCCAGCCGAACCGCATCCGCGTCGCCTTCGATCCGGCGCAGCTCGCGCTGTACGGCGAGGCGAAGCGCAATGCCGAGCGGCAGGGCTTCGCCACCGACCTGCTCGATCCGCGGCAGGTGCGCGAGCTTGTGCCGTTGGCGGCAGAAGCCACGGCCGGCGGCTATTTCTATCGTTTCGGCGGCCATGCTAATCCGCATCGCACCGTGCAGGCCTATGCCTGGGCGATGCAGGACTCGGGCGGGCAGGTATTGCAGCACACCGAGGTCGCCGGGTTCGAGCGCAGCGGCAACCGGGTCACGGCGGTTCGCACCTCGCGCGGCACGATCGGCTGCGAGCATGTCGTGCTGGCGGCGGGACCGCAGACCAGTCGGCTCGCCGGCATGTTGGGAGTCGATGTGCCGATGGTCGCGGCGCGCGCCGAGATGATCGTGACCGAGCCGCTGCCGCTGATGCCGATCGGCGGGGTGGACGGCAACGGCCTGTATGGTCGGCAGACGCTGCGCGGCAGTCTCGCCTATGGCGGCGGCCCGCATGAATGGCTCGACGAGCCGGCGACCCAGCGCCCGAGCACGCCGCTGATGGGCAACATCGCCGGGCGGCTGGCACGGCTGTTTCCCAAGGCGGCGCATGCACGGGTGATCCGCAGTTGGGCCGGGATCATCGAGAACACGCCGGACGGCCGGCCGGTGATCGATCGCCTGGCGTCGCCGGAGAACGTCGTTGTCGCGACGCTCTCCAGCATCGGCTTCGGCCTGTCGCCCGCCACCGGCCATGCGATCCGCGACCTGGTGGTGGATGGCGTCTGCGGGTTCGCCGATCTGTCCAGCTTCCGGCTGGATCGTTTCGCCAGGCTGGAGAAGGACTGGATCGACATCCAGGGCTGGAAGCCGTGCTAAAGCATTGACGGGGGCAGAATTCTCCCCCTCCCCTTGAGGGAGGGGGTTAGGGGGAGGGGTGCGTACATCCGTGGTCGTTGGCTGTACGCACCCCTCCCCCTGACCCCCTTCCTCAAGGGGAGGGGGAGAATTTTTCTCCGCCGCCCGCTTAATCTGCTGCGCATGGGGTCAATCCCGGCCACCGTTGCGCTCCTCGCGATGACAGAGGCCTCGATGATTCCAGTCAGGGTGGCAATGCTCTCATGATCCGTCAGGGAATAACTGCTTCCGATGCGGCACGACCGAGATTGCCAAGGCCACCCTTGACGAGGCACTGCGGAGCGCGCGCGTGGCAGCATACCCAAGCTCCCCTCGCGAGCAGCGCGTCACACCACGCGCGTCGCCGGTGTGGCGGTCATTGATCCGGCTTCAGCGGATACCTCGTGTCAGACATCGTTGACGCCGTCCGTCTCGCCCTTGGACTCCTGCTCGAGTTCGACGCATCGCTGCGGCGGATTGTCATCCTCTCGCTCGCGGTCAGCCTGTCGGCGTCCATGGCAGCCGCTGCCTGTGGGTTGCCGCTGGGCGCGGCGCTCGCCGTGTTCCGCTTTCGCGGGCGAGGCCTGCTGATCCTGCTGGCGAACGCATTGCTCGGGCTGCCGCCGGTCGTGGTTGGTTTGGTGCTGTACCTGCTGCTGTCGCGATCGGGCCCGCTTGGCTGGCTCGGGATCCTGTTCACGCCGGTCGCGATGGCCGTCGCGCAGTTTCTGCTGGCGCTGCCGATCGTGGTCGCACTCAGCCATCGCGCCATGGTGGGCATCTGGCGGGAGTATGGGGACGACCTTCTGGTGTCCGGGGCAAGCCGGCTGCGCGCCATTCCGCACTTGCTGTCGATCGGGCGCCTGAGTGCTCTGACGGCGACGCTCGCGGGGTTCGGGCGAGCGATTTCCGAGGTGGGTGCCATCCTGATCGTCGGCGGCAATATCGCTGGCTATACGCGCACAATGACCACGGCGATCACGCTGGAGACCGGCGAGGGCCATCTGGCATTTGCGCTGGCGCTCGGCCTCGTGTTGATTGCCATCAGCATCGCGGTCAGCGCCGGCGCTTTCGCGATCGAGGCGCGGGTTCGCGGCAGCCGCTCGCAGGGGACCGCATGACATCGTTCCGTATCAATAACGCTGCCCTGCTGGGCGCCGTGTCGCTGTTCGCGGTTGCCGCGGCATCGCGAGGCGCGGCGGAGCCGCAGGTGATCGTGCTTGCATCCACCACGTCGGTCGAGAACAGCGGCTTGCTGGCGCACATCCTGCCGCAGTTCACCAGCGAGACCGGCATCACGGTGCACGTGGTCGCGCAAGGGACCGGGCAGGCGCTGGCGACCGCCGCGCATGGCGATGCCGATCTGGTGCTGGTGCACGATCCCGCCGCGGAGGCGACGTTCATGGCAGCCGGCCATGGCCTGACTCGCACCGAGATCGCCTGGAACGACTTCGTCATCGTCGGCCCGGGTGCAGACCCGGCGCATATCGCGGGTGCACACGACGTCGTGGCCGCGCTGAAACAGATCGCGGCAGCGAAGGCGCCGTTCGTCTCACGCGGCGACAACAGCGGCACGGATGCGCTGGAGAAGCGGCTTTGGAAGGTGGCGGGGCTGGATCCGGCCGCGTCGGATGGCGGCTGGTATCGCGACATCGGCGGCGGCATGGGGGCGGCGCTGAACGCCGCCGCGGCGATGGGGGCCTATACCCTGTCGGACCGCGGCACGTGGCTTAGCTTCGGCCACAAGGCGGGGATGCAGATCGAGGTCGAAGGCGATCCCCGTCTGCTGAACCGCTACGACGTCATCCTGCTGAACCCGCAGACCCATCCGCAGGCGAAGCAGGTGCCGGCGCATCGCTTCGCGGATTGGCTCGCCTCCCCGGAGGGGCAGGCGGCGATCGGTGGTTATACAATCGCCGGACAGCGCCTGTTCCATCCGGAGGCTGACGCGAAGCCCTGAATAGCCGCTCCGAAAACCCGGTCTATGCCCCGCCCTTCGTCAGCTCGACGCAGGCCGGCATCCACGACCAGTACGCACTATCAGTGGAGCGCGGATCACGCCGTGCCACGGGTCATTGCGAGTTTGACCACCGGCCGGCGGCCGACCCGCCCTGGATGAAACTGCACAGGTCGGGGGCGGGAGGAGACCCCCCCTCCCCTTGAGGGAGGGGGTTGGGGGGAGGGGTCGATCGGGGATTCGCAACGATCGACCCCTCCCCCCGGCCCCCTCCCTCAAGGGGAGGGGGAGTTTGTTTCAACGACACGTGGGACGGCGCCGTACAGGTAGGAAAGCACAGGAAAGTATGGGATGGTCCGGCTTCCGCTCCTGAGCGTGCGGGGCCGGAGCTGCAACGAGGAGGCAAGCGACAATGAGGAAGCTCGCCACGGCGCTGGTCGCCACGACCGTGCTAGCCGGCGCGATGGGTGCCCACGCCACGACCCTTTACGTGGCCGCCTATGGCGGCTCCTTCGAGGACGTGATGCGCAAGCAGGTCTTCCCGCCGTTTGAGAAGAAATACGGCGTGACCGTCGAATACGTCGCCGGGAATTCGACCGACAACCTGGCCAAGTTGCAGGCGCAGAAGGGCGCCGAGCAAATCGACGTCGCCGTGTTGGACGATGGGCCGATGTATCAGGCCGTGGCGCTGGGGTTCTGTGCGCCTCTGGCTCAGGCGCCGATCTATCACGACCTCTACGATGTCGCCGCGTTTCCGTCGGGCAAGGCGGTCAGTATCGGCGTGGTCGGCACCGGCATCATGTACAATTCGAAATACTTCGCGGAGCAGCACTGGGCGGTGCCGTCATCGTGGAAGGATTTGGAAGATCCGAAATTCAAGAAGAAGCTGGTGATTCCGCCGCTCAACAACTCCTATGGGCTGCATGCCCTGGTCATGACGGCGCGGGTGAACGGCGGCGGCGAGAAGAACATCGATCCCGGCTTCAAGGTGTTCAAGCAGTCGATCGATCCCAACGTGCTGGTTTATGAACCCTCGCCGGGGAAGATGACCGAACTGTTCCAGACCAACCAGGCGGTCGTTGCGGTGTGGGGCTCCGGTCGCGAGAAGGCGCTGGCCGCCACCGGATTCCCGGTCGATTTTGTCTATCCGAAGGAAGGCGGCGTCGCGCTCGGCGTTGCGGCCTGTCCGGTGGCGGGTGCCGGCGACAAGCCCGAAGCGCAGGAATTCGTGCAGTTCCTGCTGACACCGGAGATGCAGGCCGTATTGGCGCAGGGCGCCGGGCTGGGGCCGGTCAACAAGACCGTGACGCTGCCGGCCGACCAGCAGGCCGGTATTCCTTATGGCCCCGCGCAGGTGGACAAGCTGCAAAAGATCGACTGGGACACGGTGAACGCGCATCGCGAGGAATGGAACCGCCGCTGGACACGCGAGATCGAGAGCGGCGGCTGATCGGCCGATCCTTTCGTTCGAGGCCACTGTCATTGCGAGCGCAACGAAGCAATCCCCCGCCTGACGAGCTTATGCGGCTCGTCAGGCAGGAGATTGCTTCGCTGCGCTCGCAATGACACTGAGGGGTCGGAGCGCGATGGCCTTTCTGGTGCTGGACGAACTGACCAAAGCCTATGGCGGCACTGTCGCCGTTGACCGGTTGTCGCTGGCGGTCGGAGAGGGGGAGTTCGTCTCGCTGCTCGGCCCCTCGGGTTGCGGCAAGACGACGACGCTGCAAATGATCGCCGGCTTCCTGGAACCGACCGGTGGACGTATCAGCCTCGCCGGGGCCGACCTGCTGGCCGTGGCGCCGAGCAGACGCGGGCTCGGCATCGTGTTCCAAAGCTATGCGCTGTTCCCGCACATGACCGCGGCGGAGAATGTTGCGTTCGGGCTGGAGATGCGGCGTGTGCCGCGCGCGGAGCGTGACGCGCGGGTGGCGGCGGTGCTGGCGCTGGTCGGCCTGACCACGCTCGCCGACCGGTTTCCGAACCGGATGTCGGGCGGGCAGCAGCAACGGGTGGCGCTGGCACGCGCCCTTGCCATTCGCCCGCAGGTCCTGTTGCTCGACGAGCCACTGTCGAATCTCGATGCCAAGCTGCGCGAGGAGATGCAGATCGAGCTGCGCCAGATCCAGCAGCGGCTCGGCACCACGACCATCCTGGTGACCCACGATCAGTCGGAGGCGATGGCGCTGTCCGACCGTGTTGTCATCATGAACAAGGGGCGCGTTGAGCAAATCGCGCGGCCCGATATCGCGTATGGCGAACCTGCCAGCCCGTTCGTCGCCAGCTTCCTTGGCAAGACCAACCAGTTGGCCGCGACGGTGCGTGCGACCGACGGCGGCAGTGTCATCGCCATCGGGGACCTGGTGTGGCCGGCGGAGCCCGGGTCGTCGCCAGGTCCCGCCGCAGTGTCGGTACGGCCCGAGAGGATCGGCTTCGTCGCGACGGGTGGGCTGCGGGGCATCCTGCGCAACCGGGTGTTCCAAGGCAGTCACTGGCTGCTTCAGGTGCAGACCGACGCGGGCCTGGTGACGATCATCCGGCAGAACAGCGGCGACGCACTACCCAACGAGGGCGAGCAAGTGGGCCTCGCCTGGCGCGCGGAGGACATGGGCGTGACGGCTGGTCCGGGCACCGTCGCATGACGACCGTCGCATGACGACCGTCCCATGACGACCGCCCCATGACGATCGCGCCATGACGATCGCGCCATGACGACCGTCGCACTCACGCACCGACGGAGCGAGCGCCAGCGTCTGGCGCCCTATCTGCTGAGCGCCCCGGCGCTGGCCGTTCTGGCCACGCTGCTGGTGGTGCCGCTGGTTGCCACCGCGCTGCTCTCGCTGCACAGCTTCAGCCTCTACAAGGGTATCCAGAACGTTTATACGTTCGGCAACTACGCAGACATTTTCAGCGATCCGTATTTCTACCGGATTTATGCCCGCACCTTTCGCATCGCGCTGATCGTGACGGTCCTCGCGGTGTTGCTCGGCGCGCCGGAGGCCTACATCCTCAACCGCATGCGCGATCCCTGGCGCCGCATCTGTCTGCTGCTCGTGCTCGGCCCGCTGTTCATCTCGATCGTTTCGCGGACCCTCGGCTGGGCGCTGCTGTTCGGTTCGACCGGGCTGGTCAATCAGGGGATGATGGCGGTCGGCCTGATCGCCAGCCCGTTGCAGTTCATGTACAGCGAGACGGGAGTCGTGATCGCACTCACCCATGTGCTGGTGCCGTTCGTGGTGATCTCTGTCTGGGCCTCGCTGCGACGCCTCGATCCGCATGTGGAAAATGCCGCGGTCTCGCTGGGTGCCGGACCGCCCACCGTGCTGCGCCGCATCCTGCTGCCCCAGGTCATGCCCGGCATCCTGTCGGGCGCCATCATTGTCTTCGCGCTCGCCGCCAGCGCCTTCGCGACGCCGGCGATCATTGGCGGCCGCCGGCTTCAGGTCGCGGCGACGCTGGCCTATGACGAGTTCCTCAACACGCTCAACTGGCCGCTCGGCGCCGCGATTGCCGTGCTGCTGGTGGTCGCCAACGTGGTCATCGTGGTCGGCTGCAACCGGCTGATCGAGCGGCGCTACGCACAGGTGTTCGAATGATATGCAAGTACACCTCTCCCGCTGCGCGGGAGAGGTCGAGACGCGTCAGCGTCGAGGGAGAGGTGTAGAAGCGCCATGAACGGCCGCCTCGCGCTCGCGTTCCACGCCGCCTTCATCGGCTTCATTCTGGCACCGATCCTGGTGGTCTGTGCCGTAGCCTTCACCTCACGTGGCTATCTCTCGCTGCCGGTCGATGGACTGTCGTTGCGCTGGTTCCGCGCGATCGCGGCGAACCCCGATTTCGTCAACGCGTTCCGGGCGAGCCTGTGGCTCGGCACGTTGTCGGCAACGATCTCCGTGGCGTTGGCGGTCCCGGCGGCGCTGGCCATCGCGCGGTATCGCTTCCCCGGGCGCGACGCCGTCGCCACATTGGTCCAGGCGCCGCTGATGATTCCACCCGCGGTGCTGGGGATCGCCTTCCTGCGCTTCTTCACCGTGACCGGGCTGAGCGGCTCGTTCGCCGGCCTGGTCATGAGCCACGTGGTCATCATCATGCCCTACGCGCTGCGGCTTACGCTGTCGGCCTCGACCGGCCTCGATCCGCAGATCGAGCATGCGGCGGCCTCGCTCGGCGCATCGTGGTTCGCCACCTTCCGGCGCGTCACGCTGCCGATGATCCTGCCAGGCGTGGTCAGCGGCTGGGTACTCGCCTTCATCACCAGCTTCGATGAGGTGACGATGACCGTGTTCATTGCCTCGCCGCGCACGACGACGCTGCCGGTGCGGCTGTTTCTCTACATCCAGGACAATATCGATCCGCTGGTGGCGGCGGTTTCCGCGGGGCTGATCGCGCTGACCGCGGTGGCGATGGTATTGCTCGATCGCATCTACGGGCTCGACCGTCTGCTGGTCGGTCCCGGCAGCCGGTGACGGAGCGATGGATGCAACGTGCGGCGTGCAGGCAGTGGTGAGGGGCTAGCGGTGCAATCAACGCAAACAACCACGCCCGACGTCATCGTCATCGGCGGTGGCCTGCATGGGTGCTCGGCCGCGCTGCATCTCGCCATGCGTGGGGCAGCGGTCACCGTGATCGAGCAGGACTACGTCGCCCGCCATGCGTCCGGCGTGAATGCGGGCGGCGTGCGGCGCCTCGGCCGCGATGTCGCCGAGATTCCCCTGTCGGTGGCGTCGCTCGAACTCTGGTATCGCATCCAGGATCTGGTGGACGACGATTGCGGTTTCGAACACCACGGCCAGGTCAAGGTGGCGGAGAACGCGGCGGAACTCGACATCCTGCGCCGCCGCGCTGCGGAATTGCGGGCGCTCGGTTACGACCATGAGGAAATCATCGACCGGGCCGAACTGCGCGCACTGGTGCCGGCGATCGCGGAGCATTGCGTGGGTGGGATCGTGTCGCGCGCCGACGGGGCGGCCAATCCGTATCGCACCACGATGGCGTTCAAGCGCAAGGCGGAAAGCCTTGGCGTCCGCTTCATGGAAGGCGAACGCGTCATCAGGCTCGGGCGTGCCGGCCGGCGCTGGGGCGTCGAGACGGCATCCGGTGGACGGTGGGAGGCGGCTTGCGTGGTTAATTGTGCGGGCGCGTGGGCAGATCGGATCGCGGCCCAACTTGGCGAGCCGGTGCCGCTGGAGGTGTGGGCGCTCATGCTGATGATCAGCGCGCCCATGCCGCATTTCCTCGATCCGGTGATCGGGGCGGTCGGGCGGCCGCTGTCGTTCAAGCAATACGCCAACGGCACGGTGCTGATCGGCGGCGGTCACCAGGGGCGCGCGCGGCGCGACGCGAACTGGACGGACCTCGACATTGCCGGCCTGGCACGCAGCGCGCGGACGGTGTCGGATCTGTTCCCGGTCATGCGCCCGGCGCAGATCGTGCGCGGCTGGGCCGGCATCGAGGGGCGGCTGCCCGACGACATTCCGGTCATCGGTCCGAGTTCGACCGAGGCGGGTGTGTTCCACGCTTTCGCCTTCGCCGGGCATGGCTTCCAGCTCGGCCCTGTCGTCGGCGGCATCCTGGCGGAGCTGGTCACCACCGGGCAAAGCAACCTGCCGATCACGCCGTTCCGGATCGATCGTTTCGGTAAACCGGGGCAGTGATGTGGATCGGGTGGTCCATTTCAGGCGCCGCAAGGCCGACATCGCCGGCCGGGCGCCGCGGAGCCTGTCATTGCGAGACGCGAAGCGCCGAAGAGGCGTCGATGAGATCCTGCGGTCGTGCGGCATCATTCTCCATCGCCTCGGGACACAGTCCCTGGCCGAGCGCGGCCTCGCGCACCGCAGCGCGGTGCTCCTTCAGCTCCTGGCAGGTGCTGGAAAGCATGATGGAACGATGATCGGCCACCACTTCTCCCCGGTTCGGGCGCGATAGCAGACAACGAACTCGTGATTATGCTGCAACAGGCGCCAAGGCCCGTCCACGGTGCAAATGATCTGAGAGGATTTGTCGCCCTGCGGTCGCTCCGCCCGGTGCCGGCGTGCCGTGTCGCTATCCGCGCCTGCGCGCCCGATGCGCCTCCGCCATCTCGGCCAGGCTGGTAAAACGGAAATTGTAACGAACCCCCGGAGGCGGCGCCGACGTCGCACCCCAGCCTTGCGCATCCTGCCGCCGGTCGATCCACGCCGAGGCCAGCCCCGCCGCATTGGCCGGCGCATGGTCGTGGAACAGGCTCTGCGCGGTATGCAGGATGTCGCTCCGCGCCAGCCCCATCGCCGCAAGCTGCGCGATCAGATAGGCGAAGTTGCGCGGATCGGGCTTGTAGGAGCCGATATCCTGGGCAGTGAACACGGCATCGAACCGCACGCCCAGCCGAGGCTGCGTCGCGGCGAAGCTGGCACGATCGATGTTGGACAGGATCACCAGTTTGTAGTGCTGTTGCAGGTATTGCAGTGCCGCGACGGTATCGCCGAACGCCGGCCAGTCGCCGACCGAGGCGCCGAACGCCCGGTCCTCCTCGGCCACGGGCGCAACGCCCCAGGCGTGCGCGAGTTGCGCATGCACGACACCCAGCAGCTCGGCATAGCGCATCCCCGGCGTGGCGGCCTGCTGGCGCGCCTCATGCTCGGCGAACCTGGCCAGCACGGCGTCGCGCGACAGGTCGATGCCCGCCCGCGTCAGCAGCGGCTGCAAGGCGGCGTACAGGCCGCTCTCCCAGTCGATCAGCGTGCCATAGCAGTCGAACGTCAGAACGCGGAAGTCGGTCAGTTGCATGACGAGCCTCGTGATCGAAGGGGCGGCGGTTCGCTGCGGTCGACGCGGCGGCCGGTGCAGCGGGTCGTGGTACCGGCTGCCATAATCCTGCCGCGCCCGTTGCGGGAGGGGGCAAGGGTGGGTACAGCCAACCGCCGCGGTTGCAGACACTCCTGCCGCAACGGGACGGGGAGGCATTTGCCCGGGCAGTCGCGGCGTGCCGGATCAGCCGTTCAACAGGCTCGCGGCAACCAGTTCCTCGACGAAGCTTTTCACCATACTGCCGGCAAGCGCCGAGGCCACCTGGGGGCCGATGATATCGCCGACGAACCAACCGGCGATGCCGCCGACTTCCTTGCCGGCCAGCGCCTCAAGCAGCCGCTTCAGCCGCGTGGTCAGGCTGTCCTGGAATTCTGCGCGCGGATCGAACACGCCGGCGGGCCAGGGCAACTCGGGCCGGCTGGCCTCGCGCGCTATCGGGCCGTTGCCGTCATAAGAGACGTCCGGGAGGATCGGCAGGAAGTAGTCCGACGCGTGGGTGGTCGCGCCAATCGCGAACCGCGCGCCGTTCTGATCCACCGCCCAGCGGGTGCGCTGCGCCAGCGTCCATGCGTCGAACAGCTTGTTGCTGCCGCGCAGGATCAGGCCGGTGCGCAGCATGTTCTGCATATTGAGCCGCCCGAGCAGAAAATCGTGCACGCGCCAATTGCGATGGCAAAATCCGGCAAAGGCGTAGAAGCGCGCGCCGACCGTGGCGAGCTGTCCGGTCACCCGCATATCGAGCCGGCGCGGCACCAACTGGAAGCGGCTGAACACTGCCGGATCGGCCATCAGGTCAAGATCCGCGGTCAGGTAACGCGCAGCGTTGACCACGGATCCGGGCAGGTTCGACAGCACGGAGACGAGGTCGGGCGTCCCCGTGGGTGGCGTGTCGTCCGCTTGGGTTGCCAGCGGATCGATCATGAGCAACGCCCGCGTCGCAAGCTCCGGTGCGCGCGGATTGCGCCCGACCAAACCGGCAAGTGCGGTATGCACCAGGGTGATCGGATCGTTGTTGAAGGTGCCGCCATCCACTGCGTCGAAACTGTAGAGCGGCGACGCCGGGTCCAGCATCTTGTCCCATTCCGGCTGGGGCCACTCAACGTCGGAAACCGGATCATGCGGCGTGACGTGCGGGCGATAGAGATAATGACTCAACGGCCGTGCCAGCCGCCGCGCCTTGAGCCCAACCGGCATCGATCCTGATGCCACGGCGCATTCCGCCAGTGTCGCGACATCGACGAAGTCGGTGTTCGGCGCTTGCAGCGTCCGGTCCACCCAGAATTCGTCCGCCCGCTTGGCCGTGTGCGGATCGGCGCCATTGGGAATGGCGAAGCGGGCAAGATCGTCTTGCTGGATGTAGTCCGCGCCGCGCCAGCCGGCGTCCCCATCGGTATCCATCCGGTAGGGAATCCCGCGCAGATTGGCGAGTGTGACCGCAAGGCGGAACGGGGCGGGGAAGTAGGGCCGTGCCTGGGTGGCCGGCTGCTGATCAAGGCCCGCGATGTTGTCGCGGATGCTGTCGATGATGTCGCAATTGACGATCGAGAGGATCTCGCCGTGGTCCAGATCCGCTGTCGAGAGCAGATCGGCGGCGTTGATCTGGTTGACCCAGGCTTCCCAGAACGGGTTGCCGGTATTGCTCGTATCGGCAACGAGATCATTGTACGAACGCGTGATGTGCGGCACCGGCCGGCGACTGACGAGTGACAGAATTGCGCCGCAGATGGCTCCGCCGGAGGCGCCGCCAACGCTAGGGATGCTGACATTGTGCGGCTGGTTGCCGTCATGCCATGCCTCCAGCGCCTGGAGCAGGAAATCCAGCGCGCCCGCGGTCCAGGCACCGCAGGACACGGTGCCACCAAGTACCAGGCCCAGTTCGAACACGCCTGGTGGTGGATCGTCGCGCGTGAGCGGAAACAAGCTGTCGGCGACCGCCTGATCGAAGACCGGAGGATTCTGCTGCGGCATGGAAGCACATCCTTGGCAGCCCGATGCGATTTCGTAGCACACCCGGTATGACCGGACAACATCCGATCGGCCGCCGCCGCGCTGTGACCAGGGCAGGTTGCCTATCCGCAAGGGACATTTCGGGATACGCGGGGCTCGCGTTCGCCCGCACCAATCCACGCCCCGGGCTAGCGATATCTCCTGAAGCTGGGCCATGCTACGTCCAGCGGTACCTTCCGCCCGCGGCAGATCCATAGGGTCCGCCCGGTCTCGCCGGGCATTGCCCACGGATCATCGAACACACCCGCCGGCTCGACCGAGGCATAGCTCTTCAGCAAATCATCACGGTTGCGGCCGAGCCGTATCACCACGCTGCCATCATGCCCGCGCGGTCCCCACAGGAAATACTGATTGTTGCCGCTGATCGCCGCCGGCATGTGCCACGCTGCACCAAGCACGTCGACCGCGGCCGCCTCGCCGTAATTGTCGCCCAGGAACACGGCCCGCGCTTTTTCGTCAGGCGGCAGCGACTGGTACGCGCGTCCGACCAGCGCCGCCAACTCCGGCCAGCCGAACATATCGGCATAGTACTGCGACAGCCGTCCCAACTGCTCATGCTCCATCGGATGCGGTGTCGCCCCCAACCAATCCTGGTACGCAGCAAATTGCTCCACCGGCAGGATCGGCAGGACGAACGGCGCCACCAGCAGCCCGTTCGCGGCGATCGCCACCGCATAGATGGCCCGCACAACGCGCGCCGCGATCCACGCCTCGAGCGCCACCGCCCCGCCGGCGAACAGCAGCGGGTAGGCGCCGGCCGGATAGTATGGTTTCGCGTGCAGCACGAACATCGCCGCCAGCAGCACGACAAAGCCAATCGCGAAGCCGCGCAGCGCGGCGAAGCGCCGCCAGACGGCGAAGGCCACCAGGCCGCCGAGCCACAGCGGCAGGGTCGCGCCGTTCACCTCGCGAATCTCGGCGCGCAAAAACGCCACCGGTGACAGCACGAGATTCTTGTCGGTCGCTCCGACGCGGCCGATCTCCAGGAACGGCCAGCCATGCGCCGCCTGCCACAGCACGTTGGGCAGCACGATGATCCCCGCGATCGCCGCCGCCACGTACGCCCCCGGCCGCGCCAGTACGCGGGCGGGCTGCGTCGCCAGCAAGCCGACCGCCAGCGCCACCAGCCAGAACCCGATCATGTATTTCGTCAGCAGCGCCACGCCGACCATGACGCCGAGCGCCGGCCACCAGCGCTCGTCGCCGTCCCGCAGGATGCGGATCAGCGCGTAGCCGCAGAACAGCCAGGCCAGTGGCTGCACCGCGTCGGTCGACAAGATCGTTCCGGTCGCCAGATAGACGCCGCCGCACAGCACCGCCAGCCCGGCCACCGTCTGCGACCAGCGTGCGCCGCCGAGCAATCGCGCGGTCTCGCCGGTCAGCGCGATGGTCGCGCCATGCGCCAGCGCCGGCAGCAGGCGCAGCATCACCAGTGACGGCGCGAACCAACGATGCATCGCCGCGGCGAGCAGCGGAATCAGCGGCGGCTGATCGACATAGCCCCAGTCCGCATGTTCGCCGCAGACGATGAAATACAGCTCGTCGCGAAAATAGCCGTAGCCGCCGCTGGCATAGAGATGGATGGCGACGGCGAGCAATGCCAGTGCCCAAGCGGGACGATCGCGCAGCGTGCGCAGCGTGGACGCCAATGGGGACTCCGCCAAAGGAGGTCAGAACCGGCCGGTCATCATATCGGTTCGGCTCGACATCGCGCGTGCTTTGTCGTGGCCGATCCGCGGGCCGATCCGTGGGTCGGCCACGACACGGGGATCGCTATGGCAGCGCGGGCCAGTCTTCCGCCGTCGCTGCATCCTTTAGCCACGCGCGCACGCCGGCCGGCGTGCCGAACGCCGAGTCCACCTGGAACCCCGCGCCACCCAGGGCGCGCGCGGCGCTGATGGCGTCCTCGTCGGTCACGTCATCGCCGATGAACAGCGGCTTGCGGCCGGCGAACGGGGCGCGCTCCATCAACGCCCGTACCGCCTTGCCCTTGTCCACGCCGCGTGGCCGCACCTCCCACAGCATGTGGGCCGGCAGCAGTTCGAACGCAGCGGATCCGGCCAGCAGAGCGGTCAGCGCGTCGCGTAACGCTGGTCCGGCCTCGGGCACGGCGCGGTAATGCAGCGCGAAGCCCCGCGCCTTGCGCTCCAGCAGCGCGCCGGGATGCGCCGCGGCGAGGCGCTCCACCGCCTCCAGCCAGGCCGCCGGTGGGGCGGGCAGGGCGGGGCGCTGCAACGTCTCGCCCCGGGCGTGGCGCACCGCGCCGCCATGCTCGCCGGCCACCGCGTAGGGCGCGTCGCCGAGCAGGGCGTCGACGGTTTCTACCGGGCGGCCGGTGATGATGCCCAGCGCGCCGTCCAGCCGGTCGCGCAGCCGGCGCAGCGTGTCGGGCAGCCCATCCGGCACCACCACCGCGTCGGGGCGCGGTGCGAGGTCCAGCAGCGTTCCGTCCAGGTCCAGCAACAGCGCGGTCGCAGCGAACGGTGGCAGGCGATCGAGGCTCATGGCGTGCAGCCGACCACCCGAACGTCGTAGAGCGGGTGCTCCAGCATGGCCAGCGAGGGGTCGGATTTCAGCATCCAGCCCTTGAAGCCGGGCTGGTCGGGGTGGCTGTCGGTGATCGTCAGGAAGGCCGCGGCATCCTGCGGCAGGTCCGGCGGACGCACCACGCAGGCCTGCACGGCAATGCTCAACGAGGCATAGCTTCCGGTCTGGCCGACTTTCACCGTCAGCGCCGTGGTTTGTGCGTTGACCTTGTCCAGCACCTGAAGCACCGCGCCGCCTTGCGGCAGCCAGGGATTGGGGGGCAGCGGCGCCGGTTGTTCCGGGGCGGCCGGCTGTCCCTGGTCCTGGGCGGACGGCGGACCTGGTGTTGGGGCGGATGGCTGCCCTGGCGCGGGGGCTGGCGCAGCGGCCGGCGGCGGCTGACCCGGCGGCGGCTGACCCGGTGGCGGCTGACCCGGTGGCGGCTGTCCTTGCTGTCGCACGCCCTGCGGCGGCCAAGCCTGCGGCTGCTGCACCGGTGGCTGCTGACCCTGCGGCGGCTGGCCTGGAGGCGACTGTCCTGGGGGCAGCGCGCCCTGGGGCTGCGCGCCTTGCGGTTGCAAGCCCTGTGGCTGCTGGCCCTGTGGCTGAAGGCCCTGTGGTTGCACGCCCTGTGGCGGCAGGCCCTGTGGCTGGAAGGCTGCGGGCGGTAGACCCTGTGGCGGCAGACCTTGTGGCGGCTGCCCCGCCTGCGGCAGCCCCGGCTGCGGTTGGCCGGGCGCCGGGACCGCCGACGGATACTGCACCGAAGGTGGCAGCAGCGGCGTTGCGACGATCGGCGCCTGCTGCGTCTGTGCCCGAGCGAGCATGGGTGCAAGCATCGTCAGTCCGACCAGCAGAGCGCGCCTCATCGCGCCCGCTTCGGCGACTCCAGCCCCTCCACCATCGCCGCCAGGATCCGCCGCATCGCCTGTTCGTCGACGCCCATCAGCACCGCGTCCTCGAATGCGTCCTGCATAACCTGCGCGAGCTCGGCATGGTTCTCGGTCAGCACGCGCATTTTTTCGCGGCAGCCGACGGCATTGCCGTCCAGCCCGGGCCATTTCTCGGGCGGCGGAGGGATCACGGCGACTTGCCGCCGGCCGGGCCGCCGAGCGGCGCCGGTGCGCCACCGGTCGGGCCCGTGCCACCGCCGGTCGTCCCGCTGCCCGGTCCACCAAGCGGCGGCAGCCCGCCATCGGTTGCGCCCCCGCCGGTCGCGCCCCCGCCGGTCGAACCTCCGCCCGGCGTGCCGCCGCCGGAGGGGCCGCCGCCGGGGGTACCGCCGCCCTGGCCGCCGCCCTGGCCACCCTTGCCGCTGCTCAGGCTGCTCGCGCTGAAGATGAACTTACCCAGGAGTTCCTCGATATTGATCGACCCCTGGGTAATGGTGACGGTCTGACCAGGCTGCAACATCGCGTCCTCGCCGCCCGGCGTCAGCGCCAGGTACTTGCCGCCCAGCAGGCTCTCGCTGGTGATGACCGCGCTGCTGTCCTTCGGCAGCTTCACCTCGTCGGCGACGCGAAAGCCGACCACCGCCTGGTAGGTCTTCGGATCGAGCGTGGTGCTGTCCACGCTACCGACCTTCACGCCGGCGACCCGCACGTCGGTGCCGACCGACAGCCCGTCGACGTGGTCGAATTTCGCGTAGAGCTGGTAGCCCGCGGTGGCGCTGCGGCCGGAATGCGCGATCGCATAGACCAGGAAGCCGGCGGCGACCAGCAGCACGACGGCGCCAATCAGCACCTCGGCAAAGTTACGGCGGGGCATGCAGCGAGGCCCGCTAGGCGCCGGGTGTCCAGGCTTCGTAGTCGCCGGTCGCGCGGTCGCGCTTGCCGCCCTCATAGTCGTGGCCCGGCGGCCGATAGGACAGCGGCGTGCCGGTCTCGTTCGGCAGATGCGGCTTCTGCCACGGCCGGCGTGGGCCATCGGGCAGCGGCGCGTCGGTGGTGTAGTGGAGCCACGCGTGCCATTCCGGCGGCACCTCGGACGCCTCCGGCGCGCCGGCATACGCCACCCAGCGGCGTGCCCGCCCACCGCCGGGGCGGGGCTTGCGCAAGGTGTAATAGATGTTTCCCGCGGCGTCGGTGCCGACCTGACGCCCGTGAAGCTTGGTGAACAGCCAGGTTCCGAGGTTCATGACCGCGCCATATACGCACCTGTTGCGGTTTGGTCCACCACGCACGCTGCCTGGGCGGGCGATGCCTCGCGCCCCGGCGTGCCGCCGGCGGCCGCGGTGGTGCGAAATGTCAGGTGTTGCGGCGCTTTGCCGGCTGTCGGCAGGTAGCGAACCGATCGGAGGGGGCCGCATCGGCCGCGCCGATGGAGCCGGACCACGGGGGGCCGGATCGCATTCATCCACAGCATTTTGTGGGGTGACCGCGTCAGGAACACAAAATACCCTTTGCGAGTCGCGGGCCACGCTGTAGCGTGCCGCATATGCGGAACACGCGGCAGTTGCCCCCGGTGTGGCGGGGGATACGGATGCGACGGGTCTCTGCCGGGGCGGACCCGGACGAGCCGGTGCGGTTCGTGACGCTGCCGGCCGCGTGGGACGATTTCGCCGCCGCCGGGTTGGCGGAGCTGGCGCCCGGGACGGGACGGGTGACGCTGGCGGACGCCGCCGAGGCCTGGATCGTCCCGACCGCGGCCCGGGCGGCGGCGCTCGGCCTGGCGCTGCCGTTATCGGATCGATTGCACCGTTTGCTGCGCTCCCGCCGCGGCGCGCCGTCGCAAGCGGTCTGGCAGGGTGTCGCAGACCCGGCGCCGCGCTTCGTGCTGAACCTGCCGGCGTTTTTCGACCCGTCCGAGGGCTTCGACGTTGCCGGTTTCGCCGAGGCGGTGGAGACGGCGACCGTTGCTCTGGCGCTCGCGGTACCCGGGGCGCGGCGCCTTGCCGTCGGCATGGCCGATCTGGCCGGGCTGCTGGCGGTGCTCGGGCTGGATTACGGGTCCGACAACGCGCGCGACGTCGCCCGCGCCCTGGCGGCGATCCTGCGCAACCGGGCGGATGCCGCTGCGGCGGCGCTGGCGCCGGCGGCGAGCCGGATGGTTGCCGAGGCAGCGCCGTCGTCCGTGGCGCGGCTTTGGCCGGCCCTGCCGGAACGCACCGAACTGCCTGGCCTGGCCGAGGCCGCACAGGCCGCGCGCGCCGCCGCCTTGGCCGCCGGGGCGCCGCGCCATCTCGCCACCACGGCGATTGCGCCGCCCGGCGCCGCCGAGGCTCTGCTGGGCGTCGAAACCGGCGGCATCGCGCCGGCTTTCTCGCCCCTGGGACCGTCCGGGGCGCTGACCCGGGCGGCGCGCGCCTGGCTGGCAGTCAGCGGCCTGACGGCGGAAGAGGCGTTGGCGATGACGCTGGGGGGCGGCAATCCGCTGCCGATCGCCAGTCCCGCCGCGCATGTTGCGATGTATGACGCGGTGGCGCCGTTCGTTCACACGATGCCGCCGCGGCCGCTGGATGCGCGGCAGGCGCCGGGGGTCGGGCACCGACGCGAACTGCCGCCCCGCCGGGCCGGCTACACGCAGAAGGCGGCGGTGGGCGGGCACAAGCTTTACCTGCGCACCGGCGAATACGCCGACGGCCAGCTCGGCGAAATCTTCCTGGCGTTGCACAAGGAAGGCGCGGCGTTCCGCGGCCTGATGGACAATTTCGCCGTTGCGGTGAGCCTGGGGTTGCAGCACGGCGTGCCGCTGGAGGCGTTTGTCGAGGCCTTCACCTTCACGCGCTTCGGCCCCGCCGGGGCGGTAGAGGGCGATCCGGCGGTGGCGCACGCCACCTCGTTGCTGGACTACGCATTCCGCCATCTGGCGGCGAACTACCTCGGGCGGCGCGACATTCCCGAGGCGGAGGTCGAGGAGGCGGATACCGTCGGCAATGGTGCGCGCGACCGGGCACCGTTGCTGCCACTGGAGCTTCCCCCCGAGACGTCGCCGCGCGCGCGCCGGCGGGAGTTCCGGGTGATTACGCGCGGCGGCGGCACGTAGCGCGGACAGCTCATACCAGCCCGCGTAAAGGCTGACTCATCGGTCGCGTCCCCCGCCATCCACGACTTTGGCGCTCGCAACAAGGAAAGTCGTGGATGCCGACCTGCGTCGGCATGACGATGGTAGCGCCGTCCGTGGGTCAATCTTTACGCCGGTTGGCATAAGGTATCTGGCGTCCGCCGCGCTGCCATCCGGACCCCGCGCCACCTGAGCGGTCGGGTGCCCGGCTGCAAGGACGCGATCAGCCTCCTTCGGCCGGCGGCGACAGCGTGTCGGCATCGGTGACGCCGATCACCGCGCCGTGCCGCGTTTCCGCCGGCAGGCACAGCGCCGCCAAAGCCGGCGCAACGTCCTGGGGGCGCGGCAGCGATGCCGGGTCCTCGCCGGGAAACGCGCTGGCACGCAGCCGCGACCGGACCACACCGGGATCGAACAGGTTCACCCGCAGCCGCGTCTTGCGCAGTTCGTCCGCCCAGGTCAGCACGAGGTGCTGCATGCCCGCCTTGGTCGCGCCATAGGCGCCCCAATAGGCCAGCGGCACTCGTGCCCGCACATCCGTGACGAACACCGCGCGGCCGGCCGGAGCGTTGCGCAGCAGCGGATCGCAACTGCGGATCAGCCGCCACGCCGCGGCGAGGTTCACCGCCACCACATCGGCCCAGTCGTTCGGCATGATATGCGCCACCGGGGTCAGCCGCCCCAGGGCTCCGGCGCAATGCACCAGCACGTCGAGCCGGCCGAACCGCTGGTACAAACTCGGCCCGATCGCATCGATCTGGGCTTGCTCCGCAAGGTCCATCGGCAGCAGCGTCGCGGCGCCGCCGGCGGCGCGGATGGCGTCGTCGGTGTCCTCCAGGCCGCCCTGGGTGCGCGCGGTGATGACGACATGCGCGCCGAGCGACGCCAGCGCGATCGCCGTTGCCGCGCCGATGCCCCGGCTGGCGCCGGTCACCAGCGCCACGGCGCTTTCGAGCGGTTGGTCTTGTGCGGTTGGTGGCACCCTCACCCTCGTCGCTTCGCGCCTCGACCCCCGGGTCAAGCGCCCGGGGGCATGCCTCTCCCGCGTAGCGGGAGAGGCATCCCGGGTGCGTCAGTGGCTTTCCGTGAGCAGGCTCAATTGCCGTTCGGAATTGTCGGTCTGGTCGGCCAGCGCGATCGGATAGTCGCCGGTAAAGCAGGCGTCGCAGTAGTGCGGCTTGGCCGGGTCGCGGTCGTGCTGACCAAGCGCGCGATACAGCCCGTCGATCGACACGAAGGCCAGGCTGTCGGCGCCGATCAGGTCCGCCATCTCGTCCACGTTGTGCCGCGCGGCCAGCAGCTTGCTGCGCTCCGGTGTGTCGATGCCGTAGAAGCAGGAATGCGTGGTGGGCGGCGAGGAGATGCGCATATGCACCTCGCGCGCGCCGGCGTGGCGGACCATCTCGACGATCTTGCGGCTGGTGGTGCCGCGCACGATCGAATCATCCACCAGCACCACGCGCCGGCCCTTCAGCACCGGAGCGTTGGCCGAGTGCTTCAGCTTCACGCCGAGATGGCGGATGTTGTCGGTCGGCTCGATGAAGGTGCGGCCGACATAGTGGTTGCGGATGATGCCGAGTTCGAACGGAATGCCGCTCTCGGCGGCAAACCCCATCGCGGCGGGGACGCCGGAATCTGGTACCGGCACGATGACGTCGGCCGCGGCCGGCGATTCGCGCGCCAGTTCGCGGCCGATGCGCTTGCGCGCGTCATACACCGGCGTGCCCTCCACCACGGAATCCGGGCGCGAGAAGTAGATGTATTCGAACACGCAGAACCGCGCGCGGTGGCGGCCGAACGGCTTGATGCTGTGCACGCCCTGGTCGTTGATCACCACGATTTCGCCGGGCTCGACGTCGCGCACGAAGTCGGCGCCGACGATGTCGAGCGCGCAGGTCTCCGACGCGAGCACCCAGCCGCCGGTGCCCTCGTTGCCGATGCGGCCGAGGATCAGCGGGCGCACGCCCAGCGGGTCGCGCACGCCCATCAGCGCCTCGTTCGACAGCGCCACCAGCGAATAGGCGCCGATCACCTGCTTCAGGGCGTCGATCAGCCGGTCCACCACGGTGGAATACAGGCTGATGGCGATCAGGTGGACGAACACCTCGGAATCGGTGGTGGACTGGAACAGGCAGCCGCGCCGCACCAGGGCACGGTGCAGCACGTGGGCGTTGGTCAGGTTGCCGTTATGCGCCACGGCGAAGCCGCCGAACTCGAAATCGGCGTAGAGCGGCTGGACGTTGCGCAGGATGGTGTCGCCGGTGGTGGCATAGCGGTTGTGGCCGATGGCAATGTGACCGCGCAGCGTGGCCATCACGCGGGGGTCGCTGAAGTTGTCGCCGACCAGGCCCATGCCCTTGTGCGAATGGAAGCGCTTGCCGTCGTAGCTGACGATACCGGTGGCTTCCTGGCCGCGATGCTGCAACGCGTGCAGGCCGAGCGCGGTGACCGCGGCGGCGTCGGGCGTGTTCCAGACGCCGAACACGCCGCACTCCTCGTGCAGCTTGTCGTCGTCGTGCGGCAGCGTCGTGGTCAGACTCATGCCTGGTGTCTCCTAATCCCGCGCCGCCGTACTGGCGGCGGGCCGGCCGAGCGCCGAGCCTTGTGGGGTCGCGTGCAGCAGGGCCTCGGCGGTCGTCTTGCGGCCCGCTGGTGGTGGATAGACCGGCGGCGGGTGGAAGTCTCCCGGGGGCACGTGGTCCACCGCCCATTTCGCTCCGTCGTAGACCAGGCCGATCGAACGGGCCTGGAGGACCGCCTCGGGCCATTGGTCGACCGGCTTGACCAAGCCGACAAAGATATAGGCAAGGATGATGAGCGCTGCACCCCGCACCAGGCCGAATACCAGTCCGAGCGTCCGGTCCAGCCCGCCGAGCGCCGAGCGGCGGACCAGACGGCCGACGGCATGAGCAATCAGGATCAGCACGATCAGGGCCGCCACGAAGACGGCCACGAAGGCGACCGGGTCGTTCCAGGGCGAGATGCCCATCCAGTGCTGGAACCGCGGCCGCACCAGCGGGAGAGCCCAGAGGGCGGCGACCCCGGCGCCGATCCAGGCGCCGATCCCCAACACTTCCCGTACCAGGCCGCGCATGAAGGCCAGCAGGGCGGAGACGGCGATAACCCCGAGGACGGCGAAATCGACCCAGGTCATGCGGGGGTCACCAGGGTAGGGGCCGAGGTGGAGGCGGGGGCGGCGGTGGACGTGGAACCAGACTCCCCCTCCCCTTGAGGGAGGGGGTTGGGGGGAGGGGTTGCTTGGTGCGGCACGAACCCCTCCCCCCAACCCCCTCCCTCAAGGGGAGGGGGAGTAAGAAATCCGCCATGACAATCGGAAGTCATGCGCGTCTTATCGTCCGCCGTGTCCTCCACGCCAAGCCAAGATCACGTGCTGCGCCCCGAGTCGGGGGCGAATTGCGCAACCAGGTCGGCGATGTGGCCGATTTCCACCAGTCGCAGCCCGTCCGGCGCGGCGACCGCGCGGTTGCCGCGCGCCACGCGGCGGGGCAGGGCGGCCGCGTCGAACCCTAGTTTCGCGGCTTCCTTCAGCCGTGCCTCGGCCTGCGCCACCTGGCGGATTTCGCCGGACAGCCCGACCTCGCCGAAATACACCGTGCCGGCGCTGGTCGGCCGGTCGCAGGCGGCGGAGGCGAGCGCCGCGGCCACGGCGAGGTCCGCCGCCGGTTCGCTGACCCGCAGCCCGCCGGCGACATTGAGGTAGACGTCGGTGGCGTTCAGCCGCAGCCCGGCGCGGGTTTCCAGCACCGCCAGCAGCATCGCCAGCCGGCCGGAGTCCCAGCCGATCACCGACCGGCGCGGCGAGCCCCCGGGGTTGGGGGCGAGCAGGGCCTGGATTTCGACCAGGACCGGGCGAGTGCCCTCCAGGCCGGCGAACACCGCTGACCCGGCGATGTTGCCGCGGCGCTCGGCGAGGAACAGGGCGGACGGGTTGGTCACTTCGGCCAGGCCGTGTTCGGTCATCTCGAACACCCCGATCTCGTCGGTGGCGCCGAAGCGGTTCTTCACCGCGCGGAGGATGCGGAACTGGTGGCCGCGGTCGCCTTCGAAATACAGCACCGCGTCAACCATGTGCTCCAGCACCCTCGGGCCGGCCAGCGCGCCGTCCTTGGTGACGTGGCCGACCAGCGCCAAGGCAAACTGCGCGTTCTTGGCCAGGCGGATCAGCTCGAAGCTGGCGGCGCGCACCTGCGTCACCGTGCCGGGGGCGCTTTCGATCGAGTCCAGCCACATCGTCTGGATCGAGTCGATCACCACCAGCGCGGCGTGCTTCGCTTGCTCCAGGCTGGCGATGATGTCGCGCAGGTTGACCGAGGCGGCGAGTTCGACGCCGGCATCCGCCAGCCCCAGCCGCCGCGCCCGCATCCGCACCTGTTCGATCGATTCCTCGCCGGACACGTACAGCACGCGCCGCCCGGAGCGGGCGAGCTGGGCGGCCGCTTGCAGCAGCAGGGTGGACTTGCCGATGCCGGGATCGCCGCCCACCAGCACCGCGGAGGCCGGCACCAGCCCGCCGCCCAGCACGCGGTCCAGTTCGGCGATGCCGGTGGGGGCACGCGGCGGCGGCTCGGAGTTGCCGGCCAGGCCGACGAACTCGACGCGGTTGCCGGGCTGCGCCTTGCCGGCGGGGCCGGGGCGGGCGGCGATCGGTTCCTCGACGATGGTGTTCCACTCGCCGCAGGTCTCGCAGCGGCCGGCCCATTTCGGGGTGACCGCGCCGCAGGCGCTGCAAACGAAGCGGGAGGTGGGTTTGGGCATCGGTGCTCCGGTCGGCCGGACGAGTGTCGCACGGGCGGGTTGCCGATTGGTTTACCCCGGATGGGCGGAGTCGGGGGTAGCGCGGCGGTAATGTTGGCGGTGCGGCGTCGTCCGCGGTCTGAGGCTGGTCCCCAGGGCAATCCGGTGAACGCCGCAAGCCCAGGGGCTTTGCCCCTGGAACCCCACCAAGGGGCTCTGCCCCTTGGATCCCCGCCAAGGGCAGAGCCCTTGGGACCCTTCACTTGGCGTGGTTGGACGGGGGGG
>Ga0181521_10000355_pt1 | contig 55383 bp, 52 predicted proteins | sample PEATcosm2014_Bin_32_FD_119764 | JGI IMG/M metagenome (GOLD analysis project Ga0181521, IMG submission 119764) | Peatland microbial communities from MTU Mesocosm Facility, Houghton, MI, USA - PEATcosm2014_Bin02_60_metaG | ecosystem: Environmental > Terrestrial > Soil > Wetlands > Peat | place... | reverse complement strand
GTGCCCACCCTGATCGAGAGTGAACTGTTCGGCTACGTGCGCGGCGCTTTCACCGGTGCGGTGCGCTCCAAAGAGGGGCTGTTGAGCATTGCTCAGGGCGGCACCGTCTTCCTGGACGAGATCGCCGAGCTACCGGTGGACCTGCAATCGAAGCTGCTGCGCGCCATCCAGGAGAAGGAGATACGGCCGGTGGGTTCCACCAAGAGCATGCCTATCAACGTGCGCATCCTGGCGGCCACCAACCGCGACCTGGAAGTGGCGGTGCAGGAAGGCAAATTCCGCAAAGACCTCTACTTCCGCCTCAATGTGGTCACCCTGAAGATCCCGCCGCTGCGGGAGCGCAAGCAGGACATCCCTCTGCTGGTGAGCCATTTCCTAGAGAAGCTGGCGCGCTCTAGCGGGATACAGCGCACCATCAGCGACGAAGCCATGAAGCTGATGCTGGCCTTCGACTGGCCGGGCAACGTGCGCGAGCTGGAGAATTGCCTGGAACGCGCCTGCGCGCTAAGCTCCGGACCCCTGATGCACGTGGCCGATCTGCCCACCGGTATCCAGAATGCGCAACTGCACTCGGTCGCCGGCAGCCTGCCCTCGAACCGGATCGTTACCATCGCGGAAATGGAGAAGCAGGCGATCTTGGGCACCATCGACCAGCTCCAGGGCGACAAGCTGATGGCCGCCAAGCTGCTGGGTATCGGCAAGACCACCCTTTACCGCAAGTTGAAGGAATACTCCTCCCAGGATTGAACTGGGTTCCCCCGGCCGGTTTCGTTATGGGAAACGAGCAAACCGCAGGCCGCCTAAGCTCTTGATTTTGCAACGGGCAATCTTGGCGAAACAGTTGCACCAAAGACAGGCATGATTCTGCTGATCACATCTTCGACCCGTGCCCAAGAGTGCGCGGCCGCCATCGAGCAGGCGACCAACGAGCGCACCCAGATTTGTCCCAAGCTTGCGCTGGCGGCGCGCATTTTGCGCTCGACCGAGTGCTCGGCGCTGGTGATTGACCAGAACCTGATGGAGGCCGATCCCGCCATCGCTGACGTGGCGCTGAGCGAAGCGGAAACCGCAATTCCGGTGTTCGTCAACTTCGCCATCTGCGGTATGGAGCGCGTGCTCCGTGATGTGCGCTCCGCCCTGCAGCGCCGCGAAGGCGAGCGCATCCGCGCCGTGCGGGAAGCGGAAGCCAACCTGCGCAGCCAGTTAACGGAAGCGCTGACCGGAATCCTGCTCTCCTCGCAGTTGGCGATGGAGGTGCCGGCGGTCCCGGCGGCGGCCCAGGCGCGCCTGCGCTCGGTGTACCAACTGGCAATGTCCATTCGGCAGCGGCTGGAACCCGCGGCCTGAGCACGGCCCCAGGACTCGTCGCCGCGGACGCACGCGGATGAACGCGGACCTGGGTTCGCTTAACGCGTTGCCACGGCGGCAATCTGCCTGCCAGCTTTCTTGTATCCGCCTCGCCCCCGCAACATCTAAACTGCTTCCAGTTGCGAGGAGGCGAACTGATGGCTGTCAAGATCACTGCCAGGAAGAATGGTCCGTTCCGCGTTGAAACTACCGAAGGCGAGGTCGTCCTGCTCGATGCCGAAGGTGGTCTCTACGACCTGACCGGCAAGCCGGCGTTCTCGCTGTGCCGCTGCGGAGGCTCCGTCAACAAGCCGTTCTGCGACGGCACTCACTCCAAGATCGGATTCCAGGCCGCCGATCTGGCGGTGAAGAAAGCCGAGGGGCTCTGAAGGCACGCTGATGAAGGACTCTCTGAAGCCGGGCATCGAGTACGAACTCAAGTACCGGGTGCCCGAGTCGAAGACCGTGCCCCATCTTTATCCCGAGGCGGCGGAGTTTCAGGTAATGCCGCGGGTGTTCGCCACGGGCTTCATGGTCGGACTGATGGAGTGGGCCTGCCTGCTGGCCATCCTGCCGCATCTCGACTGGCCCTCCGAGCAAAGCGTCGGCACGCACGTGAACCTCAGCCATTCGGCGGCAACGCCGCCTGGCCTCGAAGTGCGCGCCAAGGTCAAGCTGGTGGAAGTTGACGGCCGGCGCCTGGTCTTCGAGATCGAGGCCAACGACGGCGTGGATGTCATCTGCAAGGGCACGCACGAGCGCTTCCTCATCAATGCGGCCAACTTTGTCGAGAGGGTGAAGGCGAAGGCGCAGGGTGCACAGCGATAATTTCGCTGTCATCCTGAGCGGATGCGGGCCGGTCTTGCCCGCACGAGTCGAAGCCCCCCTACTGCGCGCCATCTTGTAAGTAGGGGTCCTTCGACTCGCGCGCCAAAGGACGGGCGCACTCGCTCAGGATGACAGCCTCGGAACACAGGTTTTTCGGGATTGATTGCTAAGTGCTGATTGCTGCCTTCAGTGGATCGTCTTGGTCTTCCGGCTCATGTAATCCATCAGCAGGTACTGGCCCAGCGTGTAGGGCGTGGTGAAGTACGCCTTGCCGCGGCACATCTCGGTTACCTTCTGTACGAACTGAACCAGGCCGTAGTCCGACGCCAGCATGAAGGTGTTGATAAGGACTCCGGCGCGCTTGCACTTGGAGACTTCTTCCAGCGTATGGCTCACCACCAGGGGATCGAGGCCGAAGGCATTCTTGTAGATGCGGCCATCTTCGAGGGTCAGGGCCGAAGGCTTGCCGTCGGTGATCATGACGATCTGCTTCATGTCCTTGCGCTGGCGTTGCAGGATGCGCTGCGCCAGGCGCAGGCCTTCGCGCGTGTTGGTGTAATACGGCCCGACCTTCACTCGCGCCAACTGTGACAGCGGAACCTCCTCCGCCGAATCGTGAAAAAGAATGAGCGAGAGCGAATCGCCCGGATACTGCGTGCGGATCAGGTGCGAGAGCGCCATCGCCACTTTCTTCGCGGGCGTGAAGCGGTCTTCGCCGTAGAGGATCATGGAGTGCGAGCAATCCAGCATCAGCACCGTGGCGCACGACGACTGGTACTCGCACTGGTGCACCTGCAGGTCCGAGTACTCGATGTTCAGGGGCAGCGTGAGCCCCTCACGCTGGATGGCGCTGGACAAGGTTGCCGTGATGTCCAGATTCAGCGTGTCGCCGAACTCGTAGCGCTTGGAGGCTCCGCTGGCCTCGATGCCGGTGGCGAGGTCGCGGGTGTCGTGGCGTCCAAAACTCGATTTCCCCAGCGAACCCAGCAGGTCGCGCAGCGCCTTGAAGCCGAGAAAGTCCAGGCTCTTGTCGGTGATCTCGAACTTCACCTGCGTCTTCGGTTTGCCGGTCTGGCCGGGCGCAACCGACTGTTTTGCGGGATCGTGCGGCTGGTCGATGGAGATGTAATTCTCCTGTTCCATGCGCTCGATCAGCTTCTGGATGAGCTGCTCGAGGTTGCCGTCGCTGCGCATCTGTTCGAGTTGCTGCTGCATCTGCTCGTCGAGCAGATCTCCGTTCATCAGAGCGTCCTCGACCGCCTGCCGCAGTTGTTCGAGCGTCTGGTCATCCGGCATCTCGTAAAACGCGTATTGATTCTGGAACCCGCTCTGCAGCAGGAAGCCGGAGAGCGCCTCCAGCAGGTCTTCCATGCTCATCTGCGAAGCTGGATCAGCAACGAATTTGGAGTACTTGATGAATTTCATAAGCAAGATCCTTCGCGCGCAAAAGCGGCGCGCTCAGGATGACGTTCGGGCAAAACCGGCCAGAACGTCAGTTATACGGCCTTCTCGGCGGCCTGGGCGCCGGAGGCTCCTCGCGGCTGTACGAGGGCTCGCGCCGGGCCTGCTTCTCGCCCGCGCTGAAGACGCGTTCTTCGCTGCGCCCGATGCGCTTGTGGGCGTGCAGGCCTTCCAGCACAAATTCAGCCGCGGAGACCTGCAGCTCGGCGGCGTCCTTGGGCTTCACGCCCAGTTGTTCCAGCTTCTCCAGCAAGCCCTGGATCTTCTTCAGCCCCTCGGTTAACTCCGCCACGGGCGCGCCTTCTCCGAACTTGATCTCGCCGCCGAGGTCGAACCACTGCACCACCTGCTGCATGTTCACGCCTTCGAAGTAGCTATCGAAGGTCTTGGCGACGGCGGAGCGGATGAGTTCGCGGGCCACGAAATCGGCGCCGCGCATCTCGCCCTCGTATTCCAGCTCGAGCTTGCCGGTAATCGCCGGCATGGCGGAGTAGATGTCGCCCACGCGCGGCACAATGGTTTCTTCCTGGTTGCGGATAGCGCGCCGCTCGGCATTGGAGATGACGTTCTCCATGCAAGTGATGGGCAGGCGCTGGCTGACGCCGGAGCGCTTGTCGATCTTTTTGTCGTCGCGGGCGGCGAAGGCGATACGCTCCACCACCTCGCGCAGGAACTTCGGCACCACCACCAGCTTCTGGCCGTCGCGCTGGCTCCATGCTTCCTGCGCGGTGATGGCCATGCCCTCATCCACGGTCGCGGGGTAGTGGGTGCGGATCTCCGAGCCGATGCGGTCTTTCAGCGGAGTGATGATCTTGCCGCGTGCCGTATAGTCCTCGGGGTTGGCGGTGAACACCAGGGCGACATCCAGCGCCAGGCGGATGGGGTAGCCCTTAATCTGCACGTCGCCTTCTTGCATGATGTTGAACAGCCCCACCTGGATCTTGCCGGCGAGGTCGGGCAGTTCGTTGATGGCGAAGATGCCGCGGTTGGCGCGCGGCAACAGCCCGTAGTGGACGGTGAGTTCGTTGGAGAGCTGGTGTCCGCCGCGCGCGGCCTTGATGGGATCGATGTCGCCGATCAGGTCGGCGATGGTCACATCCGGCGTGGCCAGCTTCTCCACGTACCGATGTTCGGACGAGAGATAGGCAATGGGCGTCTGATCGCCGCGTTCCTCGATCAGTTCGCGGCAACGGCCGCAAATGGGAGCGTAAGGATTGTCGTGGATCTCGCAACCTTCGAGGTAGGGCAGCGCCCGGTCGAGGAGCGAGGTGAGCGCCCGCAGGATGCGGCTCTTGGCCTGCCCGCGCAGGCCCAGCAGGATGAAGTTGTGCCGCGACAGAACGGCATTCACGATCTGCGGCACCACCGTGTCGTCGTAGCCCACGATGCCCGGGAACAGTGCTTCGCGCCGCCGCAGCTTGCAGATCAGGTTCTCGCGCATTTCGTCTTTGACGCGGCGTCGGCGCAGGCGTTCTTCGGAAAAGTCACTGCCTCGGAGTTCTCCGAGGGTCCGCGGAAGATTCATGAGGATAAGGCCCCCCTGTTCAGTTCACTCGATTATACGCCGCGCCGCAACCCTGATTTTCGAGGGAGAGTGGCGGAGAACAGCGTCGGTCGCTGTCTCCGGCGAGCGACCACCGACCAAGGACTAACGACCTACATCGCGTGTCCGTTCCCGCCGGCTTTCTGCCGGCCCTTGACCGCGCGGCGCATGCGCGGCATCAAGGCCTGGAAGTAAGCGACGACGGCGGTAATGCGTTCCCGCTCCGAACGCATGCCCAAAAGCGTCTGCTTGAAATCGAGGTCGAGCGGCATGGGAGCGGCAAGCTGGAAGGAAAGCTGCGGCGTGCCAGCTTCGGGGGCCTCGGCCTCGGCCTCCACCAGTTGCAGCAGATCGCGGTAGAGCTGCAGGGCTTCGTCCACCTGGTCGGTCGGAGCGCGTCCCGGCTCGTCGTCGAAGTACGTGACTTCAGCCAGCAGGAACGCGCGTTCTTCGTTCAGCCCCATCACCTCGAAGCGGCGGCGGCCTTCGCAGACGATGTCCAGGCGCCCGTCGTCGTAGCGCTTGGTGACTTCCAGGATCTCGGCCGTGCACCCAATCTCGGCGATGCTATCTTCCTTGGCCCGCACGATGCCGAACGCCGTCTTCTGCGCCAGGCATTCGCCGACCATCTCCTTGTACCGCGGTTCGAAGACGTGCAGCGGGATTGGCGTGCCCGGCAAGAGCACCACATCCAACGGGAACAGTGGCAGCAGCGCGCTCATCCGTGGGATTGTAACCTCAGAAGGTCCTTCGCTTCGCTCGGGATTTCGGCAGCGGCCCTTCGACTTCGCTCAGGGCTCGGCCTCGCGTTGCTCGGCCTTGGCTATTGACTTCGACGCCGCAACCAAATACAAGCACGAGCATGGACCCACGGGGAAAAGTCGTAGTGATCACCGGCGCGTCGATGGGCATCGGAGAGGCGCTGGCGCGGGCATTCGTGCGTGAGGACTGCAAGGTGGTGCTGTCGTCGCGCGATCCCGCACGATTAGAGGCGGCTCGCGCGCGCGTGGGTGCGCCGGACCGCACGCTTGCCATCGCCTGCGACGTCCGCAACCGCGAGGAGATCGATCGTCTGCTCAGCCTCACGCTGCACAACTTCGGCCGCGTCGATATCTGGATTAACAACGCCGGCTTCGGCTTGCAGGACTCGGTTGGCTCGATGGACATGCGAGCCTGCCGCAACATGTTCGACGCCAACCTGTTCGGCGCCATCGAGTGCATGCAGGCCGTGATCCCGGTGATGGAACGCCAGCAGGGCGGCATGATCGTCAACGTCTCCAGCGTCGCCGGCCACATCCCGCTGCCCTACATGGCTGCCTACTCGGCGACCAAGTTCGCCATGAATGCCATCGGCAAGGGCGCACGCATGGAACTGCGCTCGAGCGGCGTGCACGTGATGACCGTCTGTCCCGGCACCATCGCCACCAGCTTCAGCGAGAATGCCGTGAAAGGCAAAGAGCGGTTGCGCATCGGAGGCGCTAACCGCCGTCCTGGCATTAGCGCCGATCGCGTCGCGGCCGCGGTGGTCAAGGCCTGCGGCCCGGAGAAGCGGGAAGTGATCGTGCCCTGGCAGCACCACATCAGCATCAAGTTCTACCAGCTCTTCCCGTGGCTGGTGGAGTGGGCGATATCGCGCGCGGTCGGTCCCGCCGATTCCGCCGCAGCCGAGACAGCGCAGCGCGAGTCTCGGCCCTAGCGGATCTGCTCCAACTGCGCCAGGTGGTTCAGGTCGTGTCCGGCAAGCATCTTGAGGATCGTCTCCACCGACTCATCTCCCCGCTCGGGATGAAATGCCACTCGCGCGAAATCTTCCGGGCCCAGCGTCCGCCAGAACGAGAGATTCCACGCGCGCAAAGCGATGACAGCCTTCGCCGCAGCCGCGGGATCCTGGCGCGGATAGTTTCGCGCCCACAGGTCCTGATCGAAGGGCTGTATGCGATGGTTCGGCTCGGTCACGGCCTGCCGCGTGCGGAACCCGAGCGCCATCTCCGCGTCAGCCAGATGGCAGAGAATCTGGCCCGCGGTCCACTTGCCCGGAGCGTAGCTCTTCTTCAACCCCTGGGGTCCCAGCCGCTCATAGTGCTGCTGCAACTTGGCGGGAGTAGATTCTAGAACGCCGAGGAACGGCTTGTCGCCAAGCAGTCCCAGGATTCGCGAGGTGTAAGGATTCGTTGCGGTTGCCATGTCCGATGGATGTTCCGGGCACGGTCCGCGACTCGCGAAATTACCGCAGCTCCTGCAGCAGGCCCTGCATTTCCTCTTGGGCGTGCTTGTTGCCGGCGTGCTCGGCCCTGGCAATGCCGGATTCCAGCATCGAGCGCGCTTCTTCGTAGCGGCCGGCGGCGGAGAGCATCTGTCCCGCCATCTGGTATGCGGCGGTGTAGTCGGGATGGACCTCCAGCAGCTTCTTGAACTCGGCCAGCGCGGTCTCGATCTCGCCCGCGCGCGAGTATTCCATCGCCAGGCCGTAGCGCGCGAAGGCGTCGTTCGGGTTTTGCTCCAGGAACTGCTTCAGCATCTCAGCGCGATCCATATCGCCTCTCGGGAGAGCGTACAGATTTGCACGCCGAAGCGCGGAAGTAAAGCTGGACGGCGAAAACTCTCGCCGCTAGAATCTTGCGGATGGCACTCAGCATTCAGCACTCAGCAGTCAGCAACACCGCATCTGCTGAGTGCTGACGGCTGACTGCTGATTGCTCCTATGGCTTGTCCTTACTTCATCCCTACCGAAAAATTCGAGGATGGCGGATGGCCGCATCGTCCGCGTCTGCCGCTGGGCAACGGATGGCGCGGGCTCTGCACCGCGCGCTCTGACCAGCAGATCGTTCCCTCCGACGACCAGCTCCGCGATTTCTGCAACCTGGGATACGCGGCCCAGTGCGCGCGGCTTCCCGCGGAGCATCGGTTCGACGCGGTGCGATTTTCCGTGGCGCGCGACCGCGACCAGCGCATCAACATGTATTACGTTCTCGAGGCCGCCCATCGCCCCGGCGCCCACGGCGTGCTGGAGTATGATTCCGCGGCGGGCCGGTGGTCGGTGGCGCACCCTGACCCGCGCATCCAGGCCATGGCCGCCTGTTATCTCGAATCCTATTTCGAGCGCCGGCAGAACGGATCGCGGGCGGGGGCGCCCGCGCCACGCAACCCAGCATGAGCCCGCACGACCTCACTCCGCGTCCCGTCAAAGTCTCGCAGTCGGACATGGCGGAAGTGGTGCTGCCCAACGACGCCAATCCGCTCGGCAACCTGCTGGGCGGCCGCCTGATGCACCTGATCGATATCGCCGGCGCCATGGCCGCGCACCGCCACGCGCGCAGCGCGGTCGTCACCGCTTCCATGGACCATCTCGACTTTCTCGCCCCGGTGCGCGTCGGCGACCTGCTGATCCTGCGCTCGTCGGTCAACCGCGCCTTTCGCACTTCCATGGAAGTCGGGGTGAAGTGCTGGGTCGAAAGCTACATCACCGGCGAGCGACGCCACGTCAGCTCCGCTTACCTGACCTTTGTTGCCCTGGACAAAGAGGGCAACCGCGTCCCGGTTCCGCCCGTCACGCCCGAGACCGCGGACGAGAAGCGTCGCTACGACGATGCCGGTCGCCGGCGCGAACTGCGCCGCGCCGAGCTGGAACGCCGCAAGCAGGCGCGCGGGGAATAAAAGACAGGGAGCAGGAAGCAGGTTGCAGGAGGCAGGAAACATAGCCCCTTCGCATGTGCGCTTGGACTCGCGTCGCTCGGTGAGATACAATGTATCTCGGAGGTGTTAGGCATGGCAACGACGATGGTTCATATCCGCGTGGACGACAAGGTAAAAGCGAAAGCCGCGAAAACCCTGGCGGAAATGGGCCTGTCGGTCTCCGACGCCGTCCGCATGCTGCTGGTACGCGTGGCTGCGGAGAAGGCGCTCCCGTTTGAGGTGAAGGTCCCAAACCCGGCCACCGTTAAGGCCATGAAGGCGGCGGATCGGCGCCGGGGTAAGCGCTTTAGGACTGCCGGCGCTCTATTCAAGGACCTGGGAATCTAGGCCGTGAGAAGCCTAATTCGCAGTGCGCAGTTTCGGCGTGATGTGAAACTGGCGCAGCGGCCGGGCAAGGATTTATCGAAGTTGCGCGAGTTGATCCTGCTCCTGGCAGAAGGCCAGCCCTTGCCGCCCCGATACAAAGACCATCCACTCAGTGGGGACTGGAAGCATTACCGGGACTGCCACATCGAATCGGATTGGCTCCTGATCTACAAAATCGAGGGCGACGATCTGTATCTGGTCCGCACCGGAACGCACTCCGATTTATTTTAAGGATCGCTCGGTCTGTGGCCCCCTCTGGGCTGGAGCACCGGAGTTACACCGGCCCCCGAATCGATGCTTCCGCCCCACGCATCGTATAATCACAGATTCGGCCATCATCCCCATCGTGGCAGGTGCCCTTTGAGTTCTCATCCGCATGCAGGTTTTGGACAGCCGGCTGGACCGCAGCCCTTGCCCGGCGTGAAGACCATCGTCGCCATTGGGTCAGGCAAGGGAGGTGTCGGCAAGACCACCATTGCGGTCAACCTGGCGCTCGCTCTGGCCAAGCTGGGACATCGCACCGGCCTGCTCGACGCCGACGTTTACGGTCCCAACGTTCCGCTGATGATGGGCACCACGGCCACGCCGCGCGTGGTGGGCGAGAACCGCATCGAGCCGCTGGAAGCTTTCGGCGTCAGGGTGCTCTCGGTGGGAATGCTCAATCCCGGCGACAAGCCTCTGGTATGGCGCGGGCCCATGCTGCACTCCATCATCAAGCAGTTCCTGCAGCAGGTGGAGTGGGGCGAGCTGGACTACCTGGTGGTGGACCTGCCTCCCGGGACGGGCGACGTGGCCATTTCGCTGATCCAGACGGTGCCGCTCACGGGCGCGATCGTAGTCTCGACGCCCTCCGACGTTTCCCTGCAGGACGCGCGCAAGGCCATCGAAATGTTTCGCCAGGTGAAAGTCGAGATTGCCGGCATTGTCGAGAACATGAGCTTCTTCACGTGTCCGCATTGCGGGAAGCAGATCGATATCTTTTCGACCGGCGGCGTCGAGCGCACCGCCAAGCAGTTCGGCATCCCCTACCTGGGCGCGGTGGAACTCGATCCGGAAATTCGCAAGGGCGGCGACACCGGGCATCCGGTCGCGCTGGGCGGCGAGGATTATCCGCACGCCAAGTCCTTCTACCAGTTCGCCCGCCGGGTCATCGCCGGTCTCGAAGCCTTGCGCACTAGCACCCCGGAGCCTGTGATCCGAATCCAATAGTAAGGAAGGAGTTGACGGTTTGGCACTCCGAAGCCAAGAGCGCCAAACTTGACAGCTCCCGACTCACATCCTAGAATCTAAACAAGGGGAATGCTGCTAGACCGTAGCATAAGTTACGTTTTTCCATTGGTTTAGCAGCATTCGTGCGGGGAAAAAATGGTGCAGGCGGGGCCCAGCGGACAGCGTGAACGCGAGATCCTGACCGCCATCGTGGAGACGTTCATCGCCACGGGCGAGCCGGTGGGATCGCGGACATTGTCGCGCGCAAGCAAGGAAGGGATCAGCTCGGCCACCATCCGCAACGTGATGGCCGACCTGGCCGACGCGGGCTATCTCGAGCAGCCGCATACCTCGGCCGGCCGAGTGCCGACGGCGCAGGCCTATCGTTATTATGTGGAGCAGCTCACCGGGCAAGCGCACATTTCCCAGGCCGATGAGGGCGCCATCCAGAAATACTTCCACGGGGTCGGCGACGTGCAGGAGTTCATGGAACGCACTTCGCACGTGCTGTCGCTGCTTTCGAGCGGCGTAGGCGTGGCAGTGACCGCCACGGGCCCGCGCAATGCGCTGGATCACGTGTACTTCTCGCGGCTGGCGGCCAACAAGGTGCTGGCCGTGGTGGTCGCGAGGTCGGGACTGGTGCGCGACCGGGTGCTGCGCACGGCCTGCGATTTTTCGCAGTTGGAGCTGGAGACCGCGGCCCGCTACATCAACGAGAACTTTCGGGGATGGACCATCAATGCGCTGCGGGCGGAGATCGACCGCCGGGTGCAGAGCGAACGCAGCGAGTTCGACCGGCTGATGCAGTCTATCGAAGAACTGCAGCGCAGCGGCGCTCTCGGCCTGGAGCCGGCGGCGCAGACCGTGTTCGTGGAAGGCGTGGCCAATCTGGTGGCCAGCGAGGAAGACAGGGAGCACCTGCGCGGGCTCTTAAGCATGCTGGAAGAGAAAGAGCGCGTGGTCGAACTGCTCTCCGCTTACGTCGATGCGCGGCAGGAAGCGGTGCGGGTGGTGATCGGCCTGGAAGACGCGGAGCCGCAGATGCGCAACTTCGTGCTCATCGGCGCCCCGGCGCACGTGGGCGACGAAGTGGTGGGGTCGCTGGCGGTGATCGGTCCGACGCGCATGGATTACCAGCACAGCATCACCGCCGTGTCGTACATCGCGCAGCTTTTCGACAAGATTCTGAACGAGAAGGAATAGTGGTTGTCATGGCAAAAGGGAACGGAAAGACCGACGTGCAAAACCTCGATGCGGAGCGCGAGCTGCCCGCGGCCGAGGAAGACGGCTTCGAGGAAAAGGCCGCGGATCGGCCGGCGGCGGCCGGCGCGGAAGACGAGCTCAAGACGCTGCGCGAGGAGCGTAACCTCCTCTTGGACCGGCTGGCGCGCCTGCAGGCGGAATTCGATAATGCGCGCAAGCGCGCCGCCCGCGAGCAATCGGAGTTTCGCGAGTACGCCGTCGCCGATGCCATCAAGGCGCTGCTGCCCATGCTGGACAGCTTTGACCGCGCGCTCGAGGCCCACGCCGGCGACGAGAACTTCCGCGGCATCGAACTCATCAACCGGCAGTTCCACGACGCGCTGGCGAAACTGGGCGTGCGTCCCATCCCCGCAGCCGGGGAGCCTTTCGATCCACACCTGCACCAGGCGGTCGAGCTGGTCGATACTGCGGACGCAGCGGATAACACCGTGCTCGAGGAACTGCAGCGCGGGTACAAGCTCAAGGACCGCCTGCTGCGTCCGGCGATGGTGCGCGTCGCGCGTAATCCCAACAAGTAAACCGGGAAGAACACTCTGGCCACGAACGCAAAACGCGATTACTACGAAGTGCTGGGCGTCGCCCGCGACGCCAGCGAGCAGGAGATCAAGAGCGCCTATCGCAAGCTCGCGCTCGCGCACCATCCGGACCGCAATCCCGGAGATCCCGCCGCGGAGGATCGCTTCAAGGAAGCCAGCGAGGCCTATACCGTGCTGGCCGACGCCCAGAAGCGGGCGCAGTACGACCGCTTCGGCCACGCCGGCGTCGGCGGGCTAGGCGGCGGCTTCGATGCCGACGTCATCTTTCGTGACTTCGGCGAGGTGTTCGGCGATTTCTTCGGCTTCGGCGACATTTTCGGGCAGGGCGGCGGACGACGCCGCAGCCGGGCCCAGCGCGGCGCCGATCTGCGCGCCGACCTCAGCCTGGAGTTCGAGGAAGCCGTCTTCGGCGCCAAAGGCACAGTGAGGTATCGCCGCCAGGAAGCCTGCGAACAGTGCCGGGGGACGGGCGCCGCCGCGGGAAAAGCTCCCAGCACGTGCTCCACCTGCGCCGGGCGCGGGCAGGTGCGCTATCAGCAGGGATTCTTCAGCGTCTCGCGCACGTGTCCGGCCTGCCACGGCGCCGGGAGCCTGATCACCGATCCCTGCCTGCACTGCAAAGGGCAGGCCTTCGTGACTCGCGAGCGCGTGCAGGAGGTCAAAGTCCCGGCGGGCGTGGAGGACGGCACGCGCATCCGCTACTCCGAATTCGGCGATGCCGGAGTGCATGGTGGTCCGCCCGGCGACCTGTACGTGGTGCTGCATGTGAAGGAGCACCAGTTTTTCCTGCGCGACGGCAAGGACCTCTACTGCGTGCTGCCCATCTCGTTTCCGCAAGCGGCGCTGGGCGTCGAACTGAAAGTGCCGACGCTCGACGGCGAACACCTGCTCAAGATTCCCGAAGGCACGCAGTCGGGCAGGGAACTGCGCATCCGCGGCAAAGGCGTACCCGTGCTCAACGGGCACGGAAAAGGCGACCTGGTGGTGCGCGTGGTGGTGCAGACTCCCACCCGTCTCACCAAACGCGAGCGCGAACTGCTGGCGGAGATCGAAGCCATTACCGGCGTCGAAAACAAGCCGGAACGCCCCAGCCTGCTCAGCAAGGTCAAGGACATTTTTGGATAGCTTGAGGCGCTTTGCGGGCGTGAGCGAGCCCTGAGCGAAAGCGGAGGGGGAGCGGGAGTCCGCAGCCGAAATCCCGAGCGAAGCGAGGGATCTTTCCAATGACCCGCCGCCGCTGGATCGCCGACGAAATCTCCGGCAGCCGCGCCGCTTTGGTCGGTACCCAGGCCGAGCACCTCGCCCGCGTTCTGCGGGCGCGCATCGGACAGGAATTCGATATCGCGGCCGAGGGGCGGGTGCGGCGCGGCCGCATCATTTCCGTCACGCCGGAGAGAGTCGAGTTTGAACTCGGCGATGAACTGCCGGCGGCCGTGCTCCCCGACATCACGCTGCTGCTGGCGGTTTTCAAGTTCGACCGCATGGAGTGGGCGATCGAAAAAGCCAGCGAACTCGGTGTGGCGCGCATAGTTCCGCTGATCGCCAGGCGGACAGATTCATATCTTGCTTCAGCAGCGGCAAAGCGCGTGGAACGCTGGCGACGCATCGCCCGCGAAGCGGCTCAGCAGTCGCGCCGTGCCGCCCTGCCGGAGATCACCGCACCGGCGCGATTGCAGGATGTGATCGAACTCGCGGCGGACCGCCGCTTGGTTCTCTCCGAGGCGGAAGACGAAGTTTCTCTGAAACAGGCAGTTAGTGGCGTGAGCGGATCGCTCGCGCTTGCCATTGGTCCCGAAGGCGGCTGGACAGGCGAGGAAGAGGGCGAGTTCCGCGAACACGGCTGGATTGCTGCCTCGCTCGGACCTACCATCCTGCGCGCCGAGACTGCGGCCATTGCCGCCGTGAGCATCGTTGTTGCGGAACTGCTGTAGAAAGGTTCCGCGGCGCTACTTTGCGTTCGGGCTGGCGATTCTTGCGTCATTGAGACGCGGCCAGTTCTGCGTAATGGGCAGGCTTGCGCTTCTGTGTCGCCAGCACCCTCGGCTCCATCCCTAACAGTTCAGCGTAGACCAACAACTTTTCGATGCTGACTTTGGCGATCTTTCCATTCAGCAGTTCACTGATTCTTGGTTGCGGCTCTGCGAGGATTATTGCGAGCTGCTTCTGTGAGTAGCGGCGCGCACACCTGAGGATCGCGTCGTACAGTTCAGCCTTCACCTTCAACGCCGCCGCCTTCTGAGGCGGGAACAAATCGTCGAAGACGTTCCCTCGGGTTACGTGGGTCGGCCTGTTGGCGTTTCGCATGCTTTCTCTCGACTACGGCAGCTTTCATGAATGACGTGGCTCGAACGTGGCGCTTTGAAAGGGCGCGGCTTCAGCCGCGCCGTCGCAGCCTTCCTGAATTGTCATCCCGAGCTAGCGTGAGCCGAGTTCGACGAGGCGAGCGCGACGCGAGGGATCTGCAGTTGCAAGAAGGACAAAGATGCAGATCCCTCGACTCGCGCTCCGTTCGCAAGCTTACGTCGCGCGTCGCTCGGGATGACAATTGGTAAAGAGCAGTGACGGTGCGGCTGAAGCCGCACCCTTTCAAATCAATCTGCGTTCCAAGCGTATCCTATACAACATGTTGTATAGAATATGCCAGTTCTTGGGATGCCGAACCGCTGGCCGCCCGCCCTTTTCCACAGACTTCGCAGTTGCCGCTCGCCGGATACTCTCCGATAATGGATTGCCTCGGGCGATTCACCTCACAAATCAGTGTCCTTCACTTTCAACCAGCGGCAGCTCCAAGCCATCGAACACGTCCACGGACCCATGCTGGTGGTGGCTGGCGCCGGCACCGGAAAGACCAGCGTGCTGGTGGAGCGTATCGCGCGCCTGATCCGTGACGGGCACGCGCCTGCGGAGGATATCCTCGCTCTCACCTTTGCCGATAATGCCGCCAACGAGATGAGTGCGCGCGTGGGCCAGGCGCTTGCGGGCATGAATTGCGCCGGGCTGCGCTCCATGACCTTCCACGCCTATTGCAATGATTTGCTGAAGCGCGCGGGAAAGGACTTTCGCCTGCTCATGAAGGAGGACCTTTGGATCTACCTGCGGCAGCGCATCTCCGATCTCGGTCTGAGCTGGTATATCCGCGCGGCCAGCCCGGGCCAGTTTCTCGATGCCCTGCTCGAGTTCTTCGACCGCTGCCACGACGAAGTGGTGAGCCCAGCCGACTACCGGAAATACGTGGCCAGCCTGAGCAAGACGAATGCGCTACTGCCGCGCGTCGTCAGCTCGAAACAAGCCGAGGGCATGCCGCGCGACGAAGTGCTGGCCCGCTGCAACGAGATCGCCAGGGCATTCGAGAAGGTCGAGGAGATGCTTGCGCAGGAAAACCTCGGCGCCTTCGCCCACATGATCACGCGCGCGCTGGAGTTGTTGCAGAATGACGAACCGTTGCGGGCAGCCGAGCAGGGCCGCACGCGCTTCCTGCTGCTCGACGAGTTCCAGGACGTCAACTTGGCGCAGATCGAACTGGCGCAGCTTCTTGCCGGCACCGAACAGAATCTTTTCGCGGTCGGAGATCCCGACCAGGCGATCTATCGCTTCCGCGGAGCTTCTGCCGCGGCGTTCCAGGAATTCGCGCACCGATTCCCCAAAACCAAGCGCGTTACGCTGATTGAGAACCAGCGTTCGCGAACGCCAGTGCTGAAGTGCGCCTACACCGTGATCCGCTGCAATCCTTCGGTGGCGCCGGCTGGCTTCGAGCGCGAGCCGTTGGAATCCGCGCGCGACCTGTGCGACCAACAGCAGGGAGAGCTGCTTCCGAAGTTCCCGGTGGAGATCGTTACTGCAAAAAGCGACGAGCAGGAAGCGTTCGATATAGCCGGACGCATCGCGGAGTTGCGCCGCGCGTCCGTTAAGCGGCGTGATGGCACAAGAGAACGCCGGTGTCCCCGCATCGCCGTTCTCTACCGCCAGCATGCTCACCGCAACCTGTTGGTACGCGAGTTGGCCGCACGCCACATCCCATTCGTCGTGGTCGGACTCAACGCGCTGGAGACGCCCGAGGTGCGCGACCTGCTGGCCTGCCTGCGGGTGCTGGCTTCTATGGCCGACAGTGGCAGCTTCTTCCGCGTGGCCGCCCTCCCGATGTTCCATGTGGGTGCCGAAGCCCTGCGTCAGGCGTTGAAGCATGCGGGGAAGGATGCCGACTTCGTCACCGTCCTGGAGACGGTCCCGGGCGGCAGCGAGGTGGTAGCCACCGTTGAAGAAGCCTGGGCGACGGCGCGCATGAAGGGCATGAACACCTCCGCCGTGCTGTTGTTCGTGCTGGAGCGTTTCGGTTTCGACCGGAACGCGCCGCCGGTGCTTGCATTCGCGAAATTTGTCCTCGACTGGACAAAGAAGCCGATCGCAGGCAACGGCGAGCTGTCCTACTTCCTCGCGTACATGGACCATTACCCCGAGGCTGGCGGTATTGTCGCCGTTCCGACCGACGATGAGGGCTCGGACCCGAACGTGGTGCAGCTTATGACCGCGCACGCCGCCAAAGGACTAGAGTTCGACCACATCTTCATGCTGCGCGCGAACCAGAACTCGTTCCCGACCAGCTTCCGCGAGAAACTCTTCGAGTTTCCCCAGCAGCTCCGGCGCGGGCTGGTGGCCGAAGGCGACGACAAGGAGATCCACAAGCAGGAAGAGCGGCGGCTGTTCTACGTCGGCATGACGCGGGCGCGAGAGACGCTGACGTTGTGCGCGCGTCCCAGCCGCGCCCGGGTTCCTCGGCCCACCGGCTTCGTGCGTGACCTGATGGATGATCGCGATGCCCGCGCTTACTGGTCGAAGCGGGAAGCCGCTCCCTTCACCATCGAGCTGGCCGCGGCAGCGGGCGCGGCCGGCCCGGGCGTGGGCGCGTGGCTGCTAAATCCGCCGCCGTCCCCATACGTTTTCGACGGCGCGTTGAGCGCCACCGCGATCGAGAAATACGAGACATGCCCGCTGCAGTTCAAGATCGAGCGCTTCTGGAACGTCCCCGGCGAAGTCGCTGCGCAGATGCAGTACGGCCACCTGATCCACACGCTGTTGCGCGATTACTACGAGTCGCTGTGCGCCGGCCGCCCCAAGAACGAAGACGAAGTGCTCACTATGCTGCGCGAGGGCCTGGCGGACGCGGGGTTCGCTGATGCGGTGCAACGCGAGCTCTACGAAAAGGAAGGAACGAAGCAGTTGCGCGAGTTCGTCCGCCTACAGCAGGCCGCGCCGCCGGTAGACGTCATCGGGACTGAACGCAGCTTCGAGATCACGCTCGGAGGCGTGCGCGTGAAAGGACGCCTGGACCGCATCGACCGCATCGCCGGCAACCGCGTCGCCATCATTGATTACAAGACCGGCAAGCCGCGTACCGAGGACCACGCGAGGAAGAGCTTGCAGCTTTCTATCTACGCGCTCGCGGCGCGCGAGAAGTGGGATTACGACGCCGAGCGCCTCGTGTTCTACAACCTGGCCGACAACACCGAGGTTGCGTGCAAGCGCGACCCGCGGCAACTCGCGGAGGCGTGCCAGCGCGTCGCTGAGGTTGCGGCCGAGATCGCTGCCGGGAACTTCGATCCCACACCCGGCTTCCACTGCGGATGGTGCGCCTACCGCAACCTCTGTCCTGCGACCGAAGAGAGGCTTTATCAGATCCAGGTGCAGGCCGCGGGGGTGAACTGATGCTGGCCGTCGCGCTGGCGTTCGTCGCCGTGCTGCTGGCGCTGATCGCTGTGGTAGCGGTGGTCCTGGTATTGCGGCGTCCGGCGCCATCCAACCCGCAAGCACTAGAGGCGCTGCGCAACGACTTCCATGTCCTGCGCGAGAGCACCGACCGATCCGTCTCCCGCGTGGTGGACGTTTTCAGCAACCAGCTCGCTGGCATGGGCGACAACGTGCAAAAGGCACTGGGGGCCGTCAACTGCAACGTCGCCGAGCGCCTGGAAGCGATGAACCGCCAGCTCGGCGACCGGCTGAACGATAACGTGAAGGCGATGAGCGGGACGTCGAAGGAAGTGAACGACCGCATGGCGCACGTGCAGAACATCTTCGCCGAATTGCAGAAGCAGGTAGGCGGCATGAGCGAGCAGGCGCGGCATCTGGCCGAGTTGTCGAAGTCCATCGCCGATCTGCAGCACATCCTTACCGCGCCCAAGCTGCGCGGCGGTTTCGGCGAAGAGCAACTCGAGACCCTGCTGGCCATGGTGTTCGCGCGCGAGCAGTACCGGACGCAGTACGCATTTTCTTCCGGCGAGAAGGTGGACGCCGTGCTGCTGTTCCCGCAGGGAATGGTGGCCATCGATTCCAAGTTCTCGCTGGAGAGTTTCCGGCGAATCGCCGCGGCCGGGACCGATGACGAGAAAAAAATTGCGCGCCGCGAGTTCCTGAAGGATGTGCGCAAGCGCGTGGACGAGACCAGCAAGTACATCCAGCCCGCCGAAGGCACGCTGCCCTTCGCGCTCATGTACATCCCCGCGGAAAACGTCTATTACGAAGCCATCATCCGCGACGAAGACGACAACGGACTCTACGAATACTGCGTGCAGAAGCGCGTCATGCCGGTTTCGCCCAACTCGCTCTACGCCTACTTGCACACCATCGTGGTCGGGCTCAAGAGCCTGCACGTGAGCCAGCAGGCGGAATCGATCCTGCGGCAGATGGAATCGCTGCGCTTCGAGCTGGAAAAGTTCACCGATGTCTACGACAAGCTGGGCACGCACCTGAAGAACGCGGGCAAGAGTTACGACGACAGCACGCGCGCGCTGGGCAAACTGGAGAACCGCGTACACAACCTCGCGGGTGCGGGGATGAGCCAGCCGGAACTGCCGCTGGACGGGGAAAAGCGGGCGCTGGGCGCGGCGGAGAGCTGAAAACGATCGCCCAAAAAAATCGGGGACGCTGCCTGGCGTCCCCTTCTTACCGAATCGGGCTGGGCGACTAGTGCTTCTTCTTGCCGCCCTTTTTCTTGCCACCCTTCTTCGTTGCCATGGTTCTATTCTCCCTTCCATTTTTCATGGAATGCAACTGACGTGCCGTTGCTCGTGATTGAATGTATAGAGTCAATGAAAAACGATGTCAAGAGAAAAATCGGAACGCGCCGGCACCTTCGCGCGATGTACGTCGAGAGAGACGATGCGCTCGCGGCGATGCCGCTACGATGCGGCAGAATTTTTATCGCGGAGACGCCGAGTGCGCTGAGATCTTGATTTAGTTTTGCTAGTCTCAGCGTCCTCGGCGACTCGGCGGTGAATCTTGATGCCGCGGACAGTTCATTCGAAGTCACGAGGAAAGAGATAAAATTCACCGAACCTTTCGCGGCTTCCTTTCGTAAAGCAGATTAGGGGATCATCATGTCTCTTCTCTCCCGGCGTGCGCTGCTGCGCGTTTCGGTGCTGGGCCTGGTGGCCGGGTGTGCGCCGGCGATGTGGCCGCAGTCGGAGCGCGGCGGATATCCCCGTCCCGGATTGCGGCGCGGTCCCACCGCCGATTCCGTTTCCGAGTTCATGGATGAGATCAGCCTGGCACGCACCTGCGCCGTGGAGTGCGCCGAGGCCATGCCGGAGCAACTCTACGGCTTCCGGCCCGTGGCCGAGGAGCGGACCTTCGGGCAGCAGATGGTGCACATCGCCGAGTCGGTGCGCAGTCTGTTCGAAGTCTTTGTGCAGGACAAGACGCAACCCACCGTCACGTTCAGCGAAGCCGGCAAAGAAACGGTAAAGTCCAAGGCGGACGTGGTGGCGCTCATGCGCGAGTCGTTTACCTACGTGCACCGAGGCGCCGCCGACCTGACCGACGTTGACCTCGACTTGCGGGTGCAGTTCCTGGAGAGCCGGCCGTTCTCGAAGGGGCGGGTGGTTCGCTTTCTCCTCGATCACGCCACCTATCACCGCGGGGAGAGCGCCGTGTACATGCGACTGAACGGCATCCGGCCGCCCCGCTATAGGGCGTGATGGATTGGGCCATCGGCTGATCGGGTCATTGCGTCAATGTTTGTAACCTCTCGTTGCAGCTTCGAGATCACCCGATGACCCGATCTACACATCAGCCGATTTCCTGTGCCTGTGTAGCTATTTCAATAGAGTAGAACAGCCCATTGCGGCCTGGGCGGTCGTCGGTATACTCGGCGGCTCCACATGCTGTTCAAGACACTCAGCGCCGCCGTCTACGGCATCGATGCCAACATCATCGAGGTCGAGGTGGATGTCTCCGGCATCCGGCTGAACGACGGCGACCACTTCATGACCGTCGGGCTGCCCGATGCGGCGGTGCGGGAGAGCCGGGAGCGCATCCGCGCGGCGCTGAAGAACTGCGGCTACGACATCCCGCCCACGCACATCACCGTCAACCTCGCTCCTGCTGATATCGAGAAGGAGGGTTCGGGCTTCGACCTGCCCATGGCCATGGGCATCCTGGGGGCGTACGGCGCGCTCACGCGCAAGGAGGTCGTGGACTACCTGCTGGTGGGCGAACTGTCGCTCGATGGCGGGGTGCGTGGCATCCGCGGCGCGCTGCCCATCGCGGTGGAGGCGCGCGCCCGGAAGATTCGCAACCTCATCGTCCCCGAGGTCAACGCCCGCGAAGCCGCGGTGGTCAGCGGCGTGGACGTCTTCCCGGTGCGCTCGCTGCTGGACGTGGTCAACCTGCTGAATGCGGGCGACGGCAACGGCGCCGCTCCGCTGCGCGTCCAGACTGATGCCCTGCTGAACGAGGCGCAGCAGTTCACCGTGGACTTCAAGGACGTGCGCGGGCAGCAGACCGCCAAGCGTGCGCTCGAGGTGGCCTCCGCCGGCGGACACAACATTCTGATGATCGGTCCGCCGGGTTCGGGCAAGACCATGCTCGCCAAGCGCATCCCCACTATCCTGCCGCCGCTGACCTTCGAGGAGGCGATCGAGACCACGAAGATCCACAGCGTGGCCGGCGTGCTCGATTCCGGCGCGGGGCTGGTGGGGACGCGTCCGTATCGTGCGCCGCACCACACCATCTCCGACGCCGGACTGATCGGCGGGGGCGCGGTGCCGCGTCCGGGCGAAGTGTCGATCGCGCACAACGGCGTGCTCTTTCTCGATGAGCTGCCTGAGTTCCCGCGCAACGTGCTTGAGGTCTTGCGACAGCCGCTCGAAGACGGAACCGTCTCCATCGCCCGCGCCGCCATGTCGCTCACCTTCCCGGCGCGCTTCATGCTGGCGGCGGCGATGAATCCGTGCCCGTGCGGGTATCACAATGACGCCTCGCGCGACTGCCACTGCACACAGCCGATGATCCAGCGCTATGTCTCCAAGATCTCGGGACCGCTGCTCGACCGCATCGACATCCACATCGACGTGCCGGCGGTGAGGTACAAAGAGCTGCGCGGCGTAGCGTCGCCCGAGGGCTCTGACCACATTCGCGAACGAGTGATACGCGCCCGCGAACGGCAATTGCAGCGTTTCAAGACGGCCGGCGAGCCCATCTACTCGAACGCGCAGATGTCGCCACGGCAGATCCGGACCCACTGCGACCTCACTCCCGACTGCGAACGCATGCTGGAGCGCGCCATGGCCCAGCAGGGTCTGAGCGCCCGCGCCCACGACCGGATTCTGAAGGTCGCGCGGACAATCGCTGATCTGGACGGGGTGGAGGCGTTGGACTCAAGGCACATAGCCGAAGCGATTCAGTACCGGACGCTGGATCGGACGTATTGGGCCTAAATAGCCACAGAGGCACAGAGACAAAAGGATCTGGTGATCTGGAGATCGGGTCATCGGGTGATCTCAAACCCGTACCGAGGAAGGTCGCAAACTGATGACCTCGATGGCCCGATCAGCCGATGGCCAGATCCCTTCTGTGCCTCTGTGGCTATCAAATGTGTTACCCCTGGCCAATAATCTTCTTGACCCGCAAAGTGATTCTTTGTATGTTGAGATGAAGTTGGGCCGGATCAAACCGGCTCAGGGGTAGCTGGCAAGCTTGGTTGTAAAGTTGAGTAAAGAAGCAACTTTGGGCCTGCCGCAAGCATCTATCTAGTGTCGCCGAGACTCATTCTCCAGGAATAAAGCCAGCTTTAACAATCAGTTAGCTGTCGGAGTGGTTGCGCGGTGAGCGTCTGGAATTGGGGTTAGGTGCCCGGCTGGTAAACAGGGAACCAGGGTCCCGAGAGAGGAATCAAGGAAATGCGATCTGAACTGATCTACGATGCACTGCGTACGGTGCAGAACCGGTATCTTTTGTGCCAGGTTGCGTCCAAAGCGACGCGCAAGTTCCACAAGCCGAACACGCGAATCCAGGACACCATGAACGAGGTCTTTGAGCGCTTCGCCGACAGCGAATCGCCCACCCGCCTCGTGGCGCAATCCGGAAGGGTTGCCGAGGCACAGCGGCGCGCTGCATAGATAGAAGGTCCGCGGCGCGCCCGCGCCCGCTGAACTGATTCCCTTATTTGGTACTGATTCCCTAAATTTTGGATCGCCAGGTCGAACTGACCCCTCCTCAAAATCAATCCACTTCCCGTAGGTGAACATGACTATCGCGGAGCTTAAAGAAAAGAACATCCAGGAACTTACCCGCATCGCGCGCGCTCTCGATCTGCCCGGCGCCAGCGGGCTGCGCAAGCAGGACCTCATTTTCAAGATCCTGCAGGCGCAAAGCGAGAAGGAAGGCCACATCTTCGCCGAGGGCGTGCTGGAGATCCTGCCCGACGGCTATGGCTTCCTGCGCTCCCCCGACTACAACTACCTTCCCGGTCCTGACGACATCTACGTCTCCCCCTCGCAGATCCGCAAGTTCGACCTGAAGACCGGCGACACCATCAGCGGACAGGTGCGGCCGCCGCACGAGGGCGAGAAGTATTTCGCCTTGGTCAAGATCGAGGCGGTCAACTTCGAGTCTCCGGACGAGGCGCGCAACAAGATCCTGTTCGACAACCTGACGCCGCTCTATCCGCAGGAGCGCCTCAAGCTGGAGACCACCAAGGAGAACATCACGGCCCGGGTTATGGACCTGCTGACGCCGCTGGGCAAAGGCCAGCGCGGCCTGATCGTTTCTCCGCCGCGCGCCGGCAAGACCATGATCCTGCAGAACATCGCCAACTCCATCACCACCAACCATCCCGAGGTGGTGCTGATCGTGCTGCTCATCGATGAGCGTCCGGAAGAAGTCACCGATATGCAGCGTTCGGTGAAGGGCGAGGTCATCAGTTCGACCTTCGATGAGCCCGCCGCCCGCCACGTGCAGGTGGCCGAGATGGTGATCGAGAAAGCCAAGCGCCTGGTCGAGCACCGGCGCGACGTGGTCATCCTGCTGGATTCCATCACCCGCCTGGCGCGCGCGTATAACACCATCGTGCCGCCTTCGGGCAAGGTGCTCTCCGGCGGCGTGGACTCCAACGCCCTGCAGCGGCCGAAGCGCTTCTTCGGCGCGGCTCGTAACATCGAGGAGGGAGGATCGCTTTCCATCGTCGCCACCGCGCTGGTCGAAACCGGCAGCCGCATGGACGACGTGATCTTCGAAGAGTTCAAGGGCACCGGCAACAGCGAAGTGATCCTGGACCGCAAGCTCTCCGACAAGCGCGTGTTCCCGGCTATCGATATTCAGCGCTCCGGTACCCGCAAGGAAGAGTTGATCATCCCCAAGGAAGACCTGGCGCGCATCTGGGTGCTGCGCAAGGTGCTGAACCCGCTATCCCCGGTCGAGGCCATGGAGTTGTTGATCGACAAGGTGGGCAAGACCCGCTCCAACAGCGAGTTCCTGGGCAACATGAGCTCGTTGTAGCCGGCGCGAACGGCTTTAAAACGGCTCTCCCGCGGCTTCCGGGACCCAGATATTCCCCGTTGATTGAGTTGGTTCCGGCCGGCTCCGGAGCGGGATTAATTCTTGACGCTCCCCTCCGAATCAACCTAGGATTCGCACAGCCCTTCGTCTGGGAGGAACACGTGCGCGAGTCTTTGGTGAAGTCTTTGGCTTGGGTTCTGGTGGTGTTGTTTCCCGCTTCCTTCGTCCTGGCGGACGCCACGTCCGCGATGCTGAACGCGAGCGGCAATGTGAGCGTCAACGGCACTCCCATCGAACGGGCGATGGCGGTCTTTCCCGGCGACAAGGTCCAGACCGGCCCCAACTCGATCGCCACGCTGACCAGCGAAGGCTCCGCGGTGACCGTGTCCGGCAATTCGTCGCTTGTATTCTCCAGGAGTTTTGTGAACGTGCTGTGCGGAACCGCTATGGTCGCCACCCGCCGCGGCATGTCGGTGCGGGTGAGCAACCTGCTGGTGCAGCCGGCGCGTGGAGCGCAGGCGCGTTTCCAGATCACCCAGAACGAAGGCCAGCTTCAGATCATCGCCCGCGAAGGCACGCTGGCCATCGACAACGGGAGCACGACCAGTTCATTGCAGGCGGGCCGTATGCTGACGGCTCCTGCCACCTGCATGGCGGCGCCCTACGCCGATGACCAGACCGGCAGCTCGCAAGACCAAACGCAGGATCAGCAAGACAACAACAAGAAGAAAAAGGGAGGCGCCGACGTACCGTCGGGCCGTACGGTTCCGCCGCCGGCCGTTGGCGGCTCGAGTAGCCAAGGCGCGATGTACGGCGCCGCCGGGGCAGCCGGTTTGGCCGGGCTCCTGGTGTGGGCGACGACGCGCAGTTCGGCGAGCAACACCACGCCCAACAACACGACCAACCCCCAATAATAGAAGACGGCATTCCGACCAATCAGCCCGCCATTACGGCGGGCTGGATTTTCTTGCGGCTTGTTTTTGCTGCCGGTTATTAGAGAGGCTTCATTGTAGAGGCGCGGCTTTCTCTCAGTCCCGAACCACTTCCACGTTCTCCGCTGGCACCAGGATGCGCAACAGTTTGAACGGATACGCACTTTCCACCCAGAGGTTCCACACCGCGTCGTCCGACTGCAAGGTGAAATGGTCCAGTTCCCGCTCGGCGCCGTGGAACATCACCTTGTCCTTGCCTTCGTACTTGAGCGCCACGGTGGTGGAAATCTGCTGGCGGGGGATGAAAACTCCAAACTTGCCCGGTTGCAGGTTGCAACCTTGCGCGTTGATGGCCGCACCGCAGAAGCTAGCCAGGTAACGCCACAAGAGGATCTCGCGGTGGGTGAAGAAGTCGTCCAGGATCACCGTGGACGGAGGCAGCAGGAAGGCACGCTCCTGCGGTTTGGCACCCGGGGGGGCGATGTGTTCCACCAGGAATTGGTTGCTGTAGTCGACCGTGGCCTGTGCCTTCTCCGGACTCGACTCCTTCCATTCATAGTGACGTAATTCGCCGTTGGATCCGACCCGCAATTCCGAGCTCTGGCTGGCCCGGTCGTTGCCGTCTTCGATCTTGAGTTCGGCGGAGGTTACACTAACATCCGTTCCCTGATGGATGGTGAAGGTCTCGGTGCCGATGCGGCGCCCCTGGTGGAAGATCCCGAAGGCGCCGGAATCAACCAGTTGGCCTTCGCCGGATCCTTTGTAGGACCGGGCGGGAATGCTGCCGAGTGTGGTTGCAGCCAGCAGCGCGGCGAACGCCTTGAACTTGAATCTCACTTATTCTCCCCCTGTCGGTTCCAGCGCCAGCGCGCGTGCGATGTCGGCCGCGGCCTGTTCCACCGAGCGTGAAGCCGTGTCCACGCGAAACTGGGCCTTGAGGTAATGCGGCCGGCGCGCTTCATAAAGCAGCCGCGCCGGTTCTTCTTCCCGAAACAGCGGCCGCACCGCCACGGTCTCGCGACAGCGTTGGCGCACCACTTCGAAGGGAGCGTCCAGAAACACCTGGGGCACGCCGCCGGCAGCGAGCAAGGCGGCATTTTCCTCGCCCAGCGGAGCCCCGCCTCCCAGGGCCACCACGGCCGGCGCCCCCTGGCCGAGTTCCGCCAGCAGCGCCCGCAGCGCCGCAGTTTCCAGGCGGCGGAAGGCGTCCTCGCCGGAGCGGGTGAAAATCTCGGCGATGGTCTGGCCTTCTTGCATCTCGATGCGCTGGTCCAAATCCACGAATCGCCACTGCAGGCGGCGGGCCAGGGCCTGGCCCACACTGGTCTTGCCCGCGCCCATGAATCCGAGGAGGAATACTGCGCGGGGCTGCGTCTTCTCGGATTGAGTCATTGAGCCATTGCGCCATTGAGTCATTGAGCCCTCAGGACAGAGTTCCAATGAATCAATGACTCAATGAATCAATGGCTCAATGAGCACTACCGTTTCTTTACGCGGATTTTACCACTGAAGGAACGGAGTTGGACCGACGAGGCGCCGGTGTTCGAGGTGCCGGCGAAGGCACGTCCCGGGCTGGGGACGAAACTGGAGTGCGGTTTCTGCTGCAGCGGGAAATCGTTCTCCACGCTGCCGGTGATGGAACGCGCAGTCAGGTCCACGGAGGCGAAGGCCGGCAGGACGACATCGATGTCGCCGGAGTGGTTCACCAGCATGTAATCGCCGCCCTCGCCGAAGTCGCCTTTGTAGCGTATGGATCCCTTGGCGGTGTTGACCGCGACTTTAGGACCGGAAACGGCCTCCAGTTGCACGCTGCCGCTCAAGGAGGTGACCTCGACGTGGCCGTTGTTGATGCCGCCCAGGGTCACGGGGCCGCTAATGGTGCGCACATGCACGTGCGCATTCCTGACGTCGCGCACGTCCACCTGTGCGGCATCGCCTTCCACCGTCACGTCGCCGCGCAACTTCTCCGCCGTGATCGGTCCGCTGGGCGCACGCACGGTCACGCTGGCATCGCTGGGCACCAGTACCTGGTACTCCACCCGGCTGTCGGGTCCGTCGGCGCGCTGCAGGAAATGGGTACTGGCCTGGATGCGATTGCCGGCCTGTCCACAATCGACCTCCACCTTGTCGGAGTGGGTGGTGGCAACGATGACCACTTGGTGGCCTGCCGAACCCTTGACATCCACGGGACCCGACTCGTTGGTGACGACGACGCTAGCACCCGGCGCCACGGTGTAGCGGCACTCCTTGCGGTCATCGGCGGCGTAGGCAGCGACCGTCAGCACGCCGGCGGCAACGAGGGACCACTTCGCGCCGCTGCTCATCCTTTCCATAGATCCTCTTTCCTCCGACCGGGCGCCGGCGGGGATGTCACTCTCCGGAGCGATACATAGCCATCTCGTACAACAGCGCCTTCTGGTCGTAGGCGCGGATCAGGTGGCCGCGCGCACCCATGTCCGTGGGGTCCTGTTCTACCGTGCGCCTGGCATCGCGGATGTAGGCATTGACGGTGTCCAGGTTTTCACGGTAGCTGGCCAGCTCGGCCGGCGACGTCTGCTGCACGACGCTCAGCATTTGCGCATCGTCCTCGTCCACGGGGGCCGCGGACGGCACGCTGGCGGCAACCGGGGCTGAAACGCTGGCGGTGAGCGTGGGCGATGCCGGGCGCGTGCTGTTATTGCGGAACCAGATGACGCTGATGGCGAACAGCAACATGGCGGCGAAGGCCAGCAGGCTGCCGCCGGTCGCCCAACGCCGCGGGCTCAGGACCGCCGCTGGCGGGCGAAACCGCACCGTCCCCGCCGGGGGACGCACCAATCCTTCCCGCTCCAGAGCGCCTCGAATCCCGTTCCAGACGCGCGGGCTGGGGTCCTGCATCGGCAGCAGCAATTTGCCCGCTTCGGCGATATATCGCAGGTCCTGCACCAGGTCGGAACACACGGCGCAGGAGCGCAGATGGGCTTCCTCCTCCGCGTTCCCGCCGCTCTCGATGATGTTGGGCAGAAGCCTTTGGAACTCAGCGCAATTCATGGCTACAACCCTCTCCCCGTATACTCTAGCCCGTGTGCTCCCTGCCTCAGTGTCTGATGGCCTTTTCGGCTCTGTTCACTCTGAGCAGGTCTCTCAGCTTCATTCTGGCCTTGTGCAACTGCGACTTGCTATTGCCGATCGAGCAACCCATCATCTCCGCGATCTCGTTGTGCTCGTAGCCCTCGACATCGTGCAGCACAAAGATTACGCGGTAGCCGGGCGGCAGGCCTGCGATCGCCCGCTGCAAGTTGAGCCGGTCGATGGACCCGGCCAGCACATTGTCGCGGGCCCCAAAGTCTCTTCTCGGCCCATCCTCCTGCTGCGGCTCCAGGCTCTCTTCCAGCGAGACTTCCGGCAGGCCTTTCTTGCGCAGGTGCATCAGCACCACGTTAACCGACAGCCGGTGCAGCCAGGTCGAAAACGCCGACTCGCCGCGGAAGGTGGCGATCTTGCGATAGAGCTGCAGGAACGCCTCTTGCGTGAGGTCTTCCGCCTCGGCCGTGTTCCCGGTCATGCGCAGGCAAAGCGAGTAGACCCGCCGCTTGTGCAAGGCATACAGCACCTCGAACGACTCGGCGTCTCCCTGCTTGGCCCGCTCAATTGCCTCTGCCTCTGCGATCCCGGGGCCGGCTGATTTTTTCGCTTGTGCCAAATCGCCTTTGCAGGCCGCATCTACCTAGATGCGGCCTAACTATCTGTTCGTTGTATTGGTTGCTTGGACTGCAAAACTTCAGTAACCCGCCGGCCCCAGTCGCCCGACGCTATGGCGAGAGGGTTCGGTTTCCGGCTTCCTCTCCTGAGATGAGGCCACGGGCGGTTGGGGTGCGGTTTATCCCGAGCTTCTGGTGGTGATGGTTTCCAGGCCGTGGCCCTGGGGACCGGTCTCGCGGCGCCGCAGTAGGACGGCGAAGACCACACCCAGGGATGCAAGACCCGTCAGAATCTTCAACATCGGCAGGTACCCGGCGGGATTGGTTTCCCCGGCATGGGCGGTGTCGTTGGCTAACCCCAAAAAGTAGTTGAAGGACGCCATGCCCACGTTCTGCACCATGGTCATGAGCCCCAGGGCGGTGCCCAAGGTCTTCTGCTCCACGATATAAGCCACCGACGGCCAGATGACCGCCGGCACCAGCGAAAAGGCAACCCCCATCATCGCCATGGATGCCACCAGATGTATGGGGGCAACGAACTGAGTGCTCCAGGGCCAGGGCAAGCGAACGTGCACAAGCAGGTTGGAATGCGCATATCCCATAATCGAAAACACAGGGATGAGCAGGGCGGAGCCGAAGATCATCAGCAGGGCGCGCTTGCCCACCCGGTCAGCCAGCAGGCCGAACAGAGGCGTCCCGACCATGGTGCAAGCGGTCAGGATGCTGAGCAGCAGTCCCGCGTCGGCGAGCGGCATCCGTTGCTGGTGCTGGAAGAACTTCACCGCGAAGGTCTCGAACGGGAAGATGGCGGAGTAGAACACTACGCACAGACCCACCAGGTACCAATAGGAGCGGCTGAATTTCAGGATGTCGCTGGCTACAACTTTGTCGGTTTCACCGGCGTGTCCGAGATGGTAGTGGTGCTCGGCGCGGACTTCCAGAATCCAATACAGGATCGGCCCGATGACGCACAGGGTCACAAACCCGACGCCGATCATCCACGGGGTGTGCCAGGATTTGTACGCACTGCCCGCCCAGCTCGGGGAACTCTGCGCCAGCAGCGTTCCGAAGCGCGCGATCACCAGGTTGATGCCGAAGGCGAAGCTGAGTTCTTTTCCTCGAAACCACTTGGCCAAGGCGGTGGTGACGGAGACGATCAGCGACTCCGCCCCCATGCCGAAAATGAAGCGGCCGCTGGCCATGACGCCAAAACGCGGCGTGGCCGCGGTGAGGATGGCGCCCGCCAGACAGATGGTTCCGAACAGGAGTGTCGCCTTGCGCGTGCCGATGCGGTCGATGATCACGCCGCCTATGAGCACGGTGGCAATCGGGGCGATGCTGTAGAAGGAATTCAGCAGCCCGATGTTCTGGTCGCTGAAGCCGAGCTGCTTTTGCAGAACGTCGGCCAGCGGGCTGAGCGCGTCGTAGAAGTAGTAATTGCCGAACATCGCCAGGCTGACGAAGACCAGCACCGTCCAACGATAGGCGGTCGAGGGCGCCGGCAGCGTCTCCGGCTTGGGCGTGGTTGTGGTGGCATCCGCCATTAAGAAAGACCTTCCATCGAGAGCCCCTGACGCAAGAAATGTGACGTCATCCACGCGTCGCGCAGCAGAGAATTCAAGATATCAGATTGCGTGGAGGAAGTAAGCGGGCGGTGCTTGGTTAGCTACCGTGGAATCCTGGGCCGGAAGGCAGCGGAAAGTTCTCGCGAGGCGGGGTAGAGACGCAGCAGGCTGCGTCTCTACCTTGGAGTCGGACGTTTACTGCGGCTTTTGCGGCGCTGACTTTTCCCGGTCCCTCAGGCTCTGGAGATCGGCATTGGTGAAAGTGCGCACGCTGGCAGGTTTCGGCTGCTGGCGCATGGCGCGTGCCACTTCGGCCAGGCTGCGCCGATCGCCCGGACCACGCGCGTTGACCACATCGAACTGCGCCGCTCCCAGGCCGGATTCCGGGCCCGCGAACTCGACGGTTTGCGGCGCGGACTGGACGTACCCCATCGGTACTATGGCTCCGGGTTGGCTGACCTCCAGGCCAGTTTGAACGGCTGGAAGCACCGTGGTGAGATTGTCGAGCGTGGAGTTGGTGGCCCCCACCTGCAGGTTCGAGGTTCCGTTGGTGGCTCCTATCGGGTTGGCGGAGACGGTGGACAAGTTTGCCGTCGGCGTGACCAGCAATGGCGGGTTGCTCGAGCCAACCGTAGTGGCGTAACCGGACTGGATGAGCAAGCCGCCATACGGGGTAGTAATAACGATCGGCGCTACCGACACCGCTGATCCCGGTTGGCCGCCAGCGGCGGGGTTAGCGGTTTGCCCCACAGCGAGGGCCGTGAGGAGAAGAAGGGCACAGATCACAAGCGTTGGACGCATTGGGCACCTCTGTTCACGCAGGTTCTTGGATTTGCCGGGGCGCCGCGGGGATGCACGGATTTGAAGGCACTCCCGGTTAGGAGCCTACGTACCGCGCGTACAGACTGCGGGCGATCGCCGTGTCGGTCGTGCCCTTGATGATGGCGCGGCCGTCGGGGAACAGCGTCATCTCGTAATCTTCGCGCCAGAACTTTAGCACAAAATCGTTGTGGCGGACGGTGCCATGTGGCTTCAGGCGTTCCGTCATTTCGGCGAAGTCGATTGGCCGCTCCCGCTCATGGATCTGCACGGAATTGCGCCCGCACAGGGTAATGTGCGGCCGTCCCTTTCCTTCCAGGTGGATAAACTCCCGTTCCCCGCAGGTCTGGCAATCGGCGCGAGGGCGTGTGGTCGAGATCTCCGAGCGCTCGTTGGTCCACACGTCGAAGGAGAGCAGAGTGCGCCGGAGCCGGTCGCGCGCCCCCACTAGCATCTTCAAAGCTTCCGTGACCTGAACCGAGGCGACCAGGTTGACGGCAGAGTTGAGAATCCCGGAGGTGTCGCAGGTCTCGACCACGCCGCGGGGCGGGGCAGGGAATACGCACGCCAGGCAGGCGGTTTCGCCCGGCAGGACGTCCATGGTCACACCGTAGCTGCCCACGGCCGCGGCGTAGATCCAGGGCCGGCCCTGCTCGACGGCGTAATCGTTCACCAGGTAGCGGGTCTCGAAGTTATCGGTGCCGTCGAGCACGAGGTCGGAATTGGCCAGCAGGCTCGCGACATTCGCGGGCGTGAGGTCGGCGACCTGCGGCTCGACCACGATCCCCGAGTTGAAGGCGGCGATTTTGCGCGCCGCGGCCAGGGCTTTGGGCACCGATTCGGCGGCGTCGTTCTCGTCAAACAGCGACTGGCGCTGGAGATTGCTGGGCTCGACGTAATCGCGATCGATGATGCGCAAAGTGCCCACGCCGGCCCGCGCCAGCAAAGAAGCTAGGGCAGAACCGGTGGCGCCACAGCCGACGATGGCCACTCGGGCGGTGGCCAGGCGGCGCTGGCCTTCCGCGCCGATACCGTGGAACAGCACCTGACGTGAGTAACGTTCCTCCGGAGTCATGGGCATGGTCTCGTGCCAGCCAGTATTATAAGAGTCCGCCCGGCTGCAGCCGAAAGCGAGGCCAGGGCAGCCGTTCGCAAGTGCAACGAGATTACCAGGAGCGCACATCCTATAAGGCATCGGGTCGGCAGCCGGATCGGACCACCCCAGCAAACCAAAACCGGGTTTGCCGGGGGCCCCGCCTCCGGCGAAAGGACAAAGTCTGGTGTGGTGCGGGCAGCGCTCAGGACGGCGCTCAGCGTGGGGTTGGCGTGTGTTTCCGCCGCCAGCGTCCGGGTGTGGGCGCAGCAGCCCCCCCCTCCACAAAGCCCGCCGCCGGTGGTCCGCGCCGATCCTGGGGCGCGCTCGACCGCACCCGCAACGCTACCGGACCTGGGATCGCTGAACTCCCTCGCCGGCCGGCGGGTGCACGACATTCAGTTTCGCGGCGTCACCTCGATCGTGGACGCGCACCGGCTGTTGGCGCTGATTCCGCAGAAAGCCGGCCAGCCCCTCGACAAGCGTAAGCTGCGCAGCAGCGTCCAGGCGCTGTATGCCACCGGGCGTTTCCAGGACATCCAGGTAGCGGTTGAGCCCGCGCCGCAGAACGAGCTTTCGCTGGTATTCATCGCCAGGCAGAACCAGTTCGTCGGCCCGGTGGGCCTGACGGGCGCTCCCAAGCATGGTCCGACCGACCACCAGTTGGTGAATGCCAGCAAGCTGCGCCTGGGCGAACTGCTCACCGAGGAGCGGATGAAGCAGGCCATCGCGGGCATCGAGCGAATCCTGGAAGACAACGGCTTCTATCGCTCCACCATCAGCCCGCAGCTCACCCCGCACCAGGACACGCAGCAGGTGGGCATCCTCTTCCAGGTCGAGGCTGGTCCGCGGGCACACGTCGGCGAGATCAAGGTGACGGGAAGTCCCGGCTTCACCAGCGAGCATATCGGCGACATCGCCAAGCTGCGCCGCGGAGACGAGGCGACCGCGCAGAGCGTGACGCGGGCCTTGCAGAGACTGCGCAAGCACTACCAGAAGGAGGCTCGGCTGGAAGCGCAGGTTTCGCTGGTCAGCCGCAGCTATCGTCCGGAGAGCAACACCGTCGATTACACGCTGAACATCGTGCGCGGGCCAGTGGTCGCAGTGCACGTGGAAGGCGCCCGCGTGGCCGGGGCGGTCATCAAGCGCTCGGTCCCCATCTTCGAGGAAGGGGCGGTGGATGACGATCTGCTCAACGAGGGCCGGCGCAATCTGCGCGACTACCTGCAGACCCAGGGTTATTACGACTCCCAGGTCAGCGTGGTGCGCAAGGAACAGCAGGGCGCGGACCGCACCGACATCGTTTTTGACGTGGACAGGCGCGAGCGCCACAAGCTGGTCGCGGTGGCGCTGGAGGGCAACAAGTATTTTCCCGACGACCTCATCCGCGATCGCCTGCAGATTCAGCCCGCGGGCTGGCTGCTGGAGCATGGCTTCTTCAGCCAGTCCCTGCTCACCCGTGATGTGGAGTCGGTCCGCGACCTCTACCGCGCCAACGGCTTTCTGCAGGTGAACGCCTACGCCGAGGTGGAGGATGACTACCTCGGCCAGCACGGCCACATGCGGGTGATCGTGCATATCGTGGAGGGCCCGCAAACGCTGGTCAAGGACCTCAACATCGTTGGGGCGACGACTTTCGCCGGGGTCGCATTGCAGAACCTGCTCGCCAACGTTCCCGGGCAGCCGTTCTCCGACGCCAACATGGCCACCGACCACGATACCCTGCTGAACTTCTATTTCAACCGCGGCTTTCCCGACGTCAGCATGACCTATGCCGCCCAGCCCGTGGCCGGCGAACCCAACCGCATGGCTGTCACCTACACCATCCAGGAGGGAGAACGCGTGTATGTGAACCAGGTGCTGGTAAGCGGGCTGTACTACACCCGTCCCTCGGTCGTGAACCGGCAAATCGTTCCGCATCCGGGCGACCCGCTCAGCCAGGCCGACATGCTCAAGACCCAGAGCCGGCTCTACGATCTCGGCATCTTCAACGCGGTGGACGTGGCGGTGCAGAATCCCGAGGGCGAGGAGGCCTATAAGGATATCCTGCTTAACCTGACCGAAGCCCGCCGCTACACCTTCGACTACGGCCTGGGATTCGAGGTGCAGACGGGAAGCGCGCCGGGTACTGCGGCCAATCCGCAGGGGCGTACCGGAGCCAGCCCGCGCGTATCGTTCGACGCCAGCCGCCTGAACTTTCGCGGACGCAATGACACGATCTTCTTCCAGTCCCACTTCGGACGGCTGGAACAGCGCGCCCTGGTGGGGTATACCGTCCCGAACTGGCTGGACCACGAGAAACTCAAGCTCACTTTCAACATCCTCTACGACAACACCCTCGACGTCTTCACCTTCACCTCGCAGCGCACGGAAGGATCCATGCAGGTGCAACAATCCCTGAGCAAGGCCACCACGCTGCTGTACCGCCTCACTTACCGCGACGTCAGGGTGTCGAACCTGGCCATCAGCCTGACCCAGATCTCGCAGCTGTCTCTCCCGGTGCGCATCGGTATGCCGAGTTTTACTTACATCCGCGACACGCGCGACGATCCGGTGAACTCGCACAAGGGCAATTACATGGTGTTCGACACTGGCGTGACCTCGCATGTCCTGGGCTCGCAAGCCAACTTTACGCGCTTCCTAATACAGCACTCCGAGTATCACGCTTTCGGGCACAAAGGGAGGTTTGTGCTGGCGCATTCCATACAGTTGGGCATCGAGCAGCCCTGGGGCGGGCCCTCGGCCATCGTCCCCCTGGCGGAGCGGTTCTTTTCCGGCGGCGGCAATTCCCTGCGCGGTTTTGCCATCAATGAGGCCGGTCCGCGCGATCTTGGAACCGGGTACCAGCTCGGGGGAGAGGCCCTGTTCGTGAACAACCTGGAGCTCCGTCTCCCTCCGGTGTTATTGCCCTTTATCGGGAAGGACCTGAGCCCGGTGATCTTTCACGACATGGGAAACGTGTTCGCATCCACCTCCGCCCTGTTCCCCAGCATCGTCCGCTGGTCGCAGCCCAACCTGACGGAGTGCAAGACTACTCCGTCGCTTACGAGTTGTAACTCCATCTTTAACTACGCCTCGCACGCAGTGGGTGGAGGAATCCGCTATCGCACGCCCATCGGCCCGGTGCGCTTCGACGTAAGCTACAACCTGAATCCGCCCACGTTTGCCATCGGCGTCCAATCGCCGCCGTTGACGCCAGCGTTTTCCATTCCTTCGCTTCTCCCCCCGCCGCCGCAGCCGCCGACCTTTCACGTGCTGCACCGGGTGAACTTTTTCTTCAGCATCGGGCAGACGTTCTGATGAACGCTCATCTTCAATCCGGGTGGTACGAGGCTGCGCGGCGCACGCTGTGCGCTGTGGTGGTGGTGGCCGGGTGCAGCCTGTTCTCGACCGCGGAGGTGATCGACCGCATCGTCGCCACCGTGACCCATCACGCCATCCTGCAGAGCGAATGGGACGAAGCCGTCGAGTTCGAGTGTCTGATGAGCGGCCGCCCGCTCCAGGAGGCCACGGCCGAGATCCGCATCCAGACGCTGGAGCGGCTGATCGACCAGGAGTTGATCGCCGAGCAGATGAGCGCCAGTTCGTTCGTGCCGGCGACGGCTGAGCAGACTGCCGGCCGCGTGCGGGAGTTGCGGCAGACGGTCCCGGCATGGGAGACCGACGACGGCTGGCGCGCTGCCCTCGCCAGCTATGGATTGACAGAGCAGGACGTGGAGGAGAGGACAGCCGTCCAGGTGAATCTATCGCGCTACCTCGACCTGCGATTTCGCCCGGATATCCACATTGAACGAAGAGCCATGGAAGACTACTACCGCCAGCAATTGCTTCCACAGATGCGCGCTTCCGGTTGGCCGGATACGCCCTTCGAGCAGATGGCCCCCAAGATTGAACAACTGCTGATCGAGCAGCGAATGAGCGAGCTTCAGGACGAGTGGCTGCGCTCGCTGCGCCTGCAGGAAGAGATCCGGGTGCGATGACCGAAACCGTCCCAAGCCGGCGGAAGGGGAGGTGGGTCAGCTACGCTGCCATCGGCGTGGCCACGCTGGCGGTGTTGCTGCTGGTGGCCGGGTACCTGGCCAGCGGCTGGTTCCAGGAACGCATGCGGCGCAGGGTGGTGGCCGAGCTGGAACAGATGACCGGCGGGCGCGCCGAATTGAAATCGTTCCGTTGGAAGCTTTCGAAGCTGGAATTCGAGGCGCGTGACCTCACCATTCACGGGCTGGAATCAGCCGGCCAGGTGCCCTACGCGCACGTCGACCGGCTGCTGGTCCGGCTGAAGATTCTTTCGTTATTGCGGCGGCAGATTGGAATTCGCGAGCTCGAGCTCGAACATCCGGTGGTCCACCTTATCGTTTATCCGGACGGCAGCACCAACCAGCCCGCGCCCCGGACGAAGGCAAGCGGCGGAGCCGTCGCCGGCGTGCTGTTCGAGTTGGCGATCGACCGCCTGCTGGTGGAGCACGGAGAGCTGTTGTGGAACCACCAGCCCGTGCCGCTGGATTTCACCGCGCGCGGCCTGCTGGCCACCATGACGCGCACCGGCCCGCAGAACACCTACGAGGCCCGCATCCAGGTTGCGGCCGTGGATACGAAGTATGGCGGGTTTCGGCCGCTCCATGGCAAGACCGACCTCCAACTCGGCCTCGCGCCCGGCAGCGCCGAACTGCGATCGTTCAGGCTGTTGTCGGACAACTCCGTGCTCGAGGCACGCGGCGCTCTCACGGATTTCCGAGACCCGAAGATTCAGCTAACCTACGACGGGGCCGTCGATGTGGTCGAGTTCGGCGCGCTGTTGCGCATCCCCGAGCTGCGGCGGGGAAAACTGGAGATCAACGGCCACGGCACATATCACGCGCCAGACTTCACCTTTGCCGGGGGTCTGGTGCTGAAAGGGGTGGAGTGGCGCGAACCGGGGTTGCGGGTGCCGGAGCTGACTGCTGCCGCCAAATATTCGCTCACCCGCGACCGCCTGGTGATTTCCGACCTCAATGCCCAAACGCTGGGAGGCCTGGTCTCCGGCAGCGTTGAGGTCACGAATTGGAGCCGGCTCGGCCCGCTCGTGGGAGCCGCAGGACGCACCCAGGCTCGCCAGCACGGCCTCGGACGCCTGCGTCTATCGGGCGTGCAGATCGGGGCGCTCGCCACCGCCGTCTCCACCCCCGGCCTGCCCCTCGACCGCATTAACCTTGCAGGCAGGGCCAGCGGGACAGTCGGTCTCGAATGGACCGGCTCGCCCAAAGACCTCGACGCGATCTTCGCGGTCGAGGTCGAGCCGCCGGCCAATGCAGGACCGGGGCAATTGCCGGTCACCGCACGGGTGCAGACGGCCTATCACGGCCGGCAGGCGATCCTGGATATTGCGCAGTTGACCCTCGCCACACGTGCCACGCGGCTCAAGGCAGACGGCGTGCTGGGTTCAACCAGCGCGCGCCTGAACGTCGCGCTCCACACCGGCGACGTGGCCGAGTTGCAGGCGGTGCTGGCCGCATTTCACAAGCCGATGCTTCCGGCGGAAGTGCACGGCAGCGCATCGTTCATCGGCAGCGTGATGGGCAGACTGGCGGGCCCGACCATCAACGGCCATCTGGAAATCTCGGATTTCGAAACCGATTTCTCCGCGACGGCTCCTCCCCGGCGGATGCATTGGGACTCTTTGACCGCTGACCTGGTGTACTCGCCCAGCGAATTGTCGTTTCACCACGGGCTGCTGCGCCGGGGTGCAGCGTATGCCCGCTTCGATGTGACTGCTGGTCTACGCGATGGCGAACTGGAAGACGCCAGCACATTGAACGGGCACATGACCATCGTCGGCGCCGACCTCCAGGATGCGCAGTTGCTTGCCGGCACCGCTTATCCCATGACCGGCAAACTGTCGTTGAACGCGACGCTCGCAGGCACGCGCGCCAGCCCCAACGGCCGTGGAACCCTGGAGGTCTCCGCCGGAACGCTGGCGGGCGAACCGTTCCAGTCGCTGCGCGCGGCGCTGGCGTGGTCAGGCCGCCAGGTGGAACTCGACGATCTCGTGCTCACCCGCAACGGCGCCCAGGTGAGCGGAAGCCTCGCCTACAACTTCGGCGATGCCACCTTTCACTTTGACCTCACCGGAACCAACTGGCAGCTCTCAAAGTTTCCCCGGCTGCAGCAGCCGCGCTTGACGGTGGCCGGCGTGGCGGCATTCCATCTCCAGGGATCGGGGACGGCCGAGGCGCCGGTCATCAACATCGAGCTGCACATCCACGACGTGTTGCTGAACAAGGAACAGTCCGGCGACTTCGACCTGACGGGGGTGACCCACGGGCCGGACCTGCACCTGACCGCACGCTCACATTTCCAGACGGCGGAGCTGGCCATCGACGGCGACGTCCGTCTGCGCGGGGACTTCCCCGCCAACATCACTCTGCGCTTTTCCCACCTCGACATCAATGCCTTGTTACGCGCGTTTCTCCAGAGCAAAGTCACCGGCCATTCCTCGATTGCCGGCGCCGTGGATCTGCGCGGACCGCTTCGCCGGCCCCGCGACCTCAACCTCAGCGGCCATGTCGACCAGTTTTCGGCGGAGATCGAGAGGGTCGTCATCGAGAGCGAGGGCGCCATCCAGTTCACGCTGGCGAACGAGTTCCTGACCCTCGATCATCTGCACTTGAAAGCCTTCAGCCCGGCGCAGAACGGCGCTCCCGCCGGTCCGACCAGCGACCTCACCGCCGGAGGCGTGATCCAGGTGGGCGGAGAATACGAGATGCATTTCGGCGCCGAGGGGGTGCTCGACTTCGGGCTCCTGCAGAGCGTTAATCCCGACCTCGCCTCCTCCGGCAGGATGGAGATCAATCTGGCCGTCAGCGGCACCCTGGCGCGGCCGGAGACCAGCGGGCAGGTGAGCATCACCAACGGCGCCATTTCCTACACCGACCTGCCCAACGGGCTGAGCAAAATCAACGGCACGCTGGTCTTCAACCAGAACCGCCTGCAAGTGCAATTGCTGACCGCGCAGACCGGCGGCGGCACGCTCACCCTCGGCGGTTTCATCAACTACTCCCATGGCCTCTCCTTCGACTTGACTGCGACCAGCAAAGACATCCGTTTGCGCTACCCGCCCGGGGTCAGTTCGTATGCCGACGCCGATCTGCGCTTCAGCGGCACCCCTCGCAATTCGCTGCTGGCGGGGACGGTGACCATCACCAAGTTCGGGGTGAATCCGCAGTTCGACCTCGCTTATTACCTGCAGCGCTTCGCGCAGGCGCCCAGCATGGCCAGCCCACAGTCGCCGTTGAACAACCTGCACTTCGATTTGCATATCGTCACCGCGCAGGAACTGCAGGTGGAGATGTCCATGGCCAAGCTTTCGGGCAGCGCCGATCTGCGGTTGCGGGGCACGGCCAACCACCCGGTCCTGCTCGGGCGCGTGGACATCGCCCAAGGCAACATCGACATTGCCGGAACCAAATATCACCTGGAACGCGGCGACATCCTGTTCAGTAATCCCACCACTATCGCTCCGGTGATCGACGTGGAAGCCTCCGCCCGGGTGCGCGACTATGACATCAGCATGGGCTTGCACGGGCCCATCGCCCACCCCAGCATCAACTATCGCTCCGACCCGCCCTTGCCGACCTCAGACATCATCGCGCTGCTGGCGCTGGGCCGGACCCAGGATCAGTCGATCGGCTACCAGACCGGACCCAGCCAGAGCCTGAACGAACTGACCTCCAATGCGGTGCTGGAACAGGCGCTGGCCAACGCCTACAGCAGCCGCGCGCAGAGGCTGTTTGGCGCCAGCCGCATCAAGATCGACCCCCAGGCCGCCGGGGTGGAGAACAACTCCAACGCCCGCGTCACCATCGAGCAGCAGGTCTCGGACAAGGTGACCCTCACCTTCATTAGCAATGTCTCGCAATCGGCGCAGCAGATCGTGCAGGTGGAATACAACATCAACCGCCACCTGTCGGTGGTGGCGATCCGCGACCAGAACGGCGTGCTCTCTTTCGACGTCAGATACCGGCAGCGCAAGCGCTGAAGTTGAGGCGTTTTGAACAAGCCAGGGCGCTTTGGGCTGCCGCTGTATAAAATGTACTTTGAAGTCCGGCAAGGGAGTCCGATCGAGATGTGGCTAGGGTTTGCAAGAAGGACCTCCGAAAAGGCATTTGACGCCAGATTGGCGAGCCTGGAACCTGTCTTTCACGCTCCGCCGCTGACGCCCGAGCTGATGGCGGCGATCAAGCTGATCTCTCCCCGGCTCAAGCTCGCTCAAGATGAGATCTCGCGTCGAGTTTGGGAAAAGGAACAGAACGGCACCTGCTGGAGCGAGTACGAGGCCCTGCGTCCGCTGCTATCCGGCATCGAGAAACCCAGGAAGGTTCTTGAAATAGGCCCGGGGCTGGGACGGTCCGTGGTCTTCTTCTGCAAGCAATTCGGATGGCAGGATGGTGAAATCCATCTCTTCGACGGAGACGGCACCGCCACCAAGTACAAACAGAAGTATTACGATTCCGGAAAGAACTCACTGCAGGGTTCCTTTTGCGGCAATCTGGGGCTCTTGCGGTCCCTCCTCGACTACAATCAGATCGCGAACTACACGCTCTTCAATGCCCGGCAAACGGCGCTGGCGGAATTGCCCGGGCCCTACGACTTGCTCTACAGCTTTTATAGCATCGGCTTCCACTGGTCGCTGGAACTCTTCCTGGATGACCTGCTGCCCCTGATGCACGAGAAGACGCTGGCGATCTTCACCGTCAAGCAGGATTTTCGCGGCTTCCCTCGCCTGAAAGATTTCCACTGCCGCGTGGTTGAATGGAAGACGGTCTTGCGAAAGAAGTCATCGCGGCTGGGCATGCTCATCATGAGCAAAGGGATTGAACCCAGCGTCGGGACTCCCCTGTAAGGCTGAGCGGTTCAAACTCTGTCCGCCGGATCACTGCATTTCCGCCTGTAATCCGGGGCGGCGCATGGACGAGATTCCGCAACCCGACGCCTACCGCGATGAGCGGTTGCTGATGGTCGCAGAGCAGCTTCGCGCCCGCGGCATCCGCGATGAGCGCGTGCTGGACGCGATGGCGCGCGTGCCACGGCACGAGTTCGTTCCCGCAGAGCACCGTGGCGAAGCCTACGAAGACCATCCTCTTCCCATCGGCGAAGGCCAGACCATCTCGCAACCCTTTGTGGTGGCGGCCATGCTGGAAGCGTTGGCGCTTCGGCGCGAGGACGTGGCCCTCGAAGTCGGCACCGGCTCTGGATATGAAACCGCGGTGCTGGCGGAACTGGTGGGCACGGTGTACAGCATCGAACGCCTCGCCAGCCTGGCGGAGCGTGCGCGAGCGGTGCTCGCGCGGCTGGGGTACAGCAACGTTACCGTCGTCCACGGGGACGGCAGCCAGGGTCTGCCGGAAGCCGCGCCCTTCGACGCCATCGTGGTCTCGGCCGCGGCGCCGCAGGTGCCCGCGTCCCTGATAGGCCAGTTGCGTGACGGCGGCCGCCTGGTGATCCCCGTGGGCAGCGGCTTCGCGCAGGAACTGCAGCTCGTGCGCAAGATCGGCGGCAACTCCACCACGATGTACCTGGATGGCGTCCGCTTTGTTCCCCTCATCGGCCGGGAGGGATTTCACATTGAGTAATTGGGTAATTGGAAGCGATCGGATCATCGGGTAATCGGGTCATCGGGTGATCGAAGATTCGCAGTCAACCAAGCATTTCTTCCAATGACCCGATGACCCGATCTCCCGATGTTAGAATCCCTCCCGTGTCCATCGCTCGAAGTTTCCGCATCACGCTCGACATGATCAAATGGGAGCACTCGATCTTTGCGCTCCCGTTTGCGCTGGCCGGAGCGATGCTGGCGGCCGGAGGCTTGCCCACTTGGCGACAGCTCTGGTGGATTCTGGTGGCCATGGTGGCCGCGCGCTCGGCGGCGATGGCCTTCAACCGGCTGGTGGACCAGCCGCACGACGCCGCCAACCCTCGCACCCGCGCCCGCGCCCTGCCGACCGGGCTGCTCTCGCGGCAATTCGTTGGCGGCTTTGTTGTGCTGTCCTGTGTGGTGTTCGTGCTGGCCGCGGCGGAGTTGAACCGGCTTGCTCTCATGCTCTCGCCAGTCGCGCTGGCGATCCTGCTGCTCTACTCCTACACCAAGCGCTTCACCCGCTGGTCGCACCTGATTTTGGGATTTGCCGACGGCATCTCGGCGCCGGCGGCGTGGATCGCCGTGCGCGGCTCTCTCGACTGGCGCATCATCATCCTGGCCGCTGCCGTGACCTTCTGGGTGGGGGGCTTCGACGTCCTCTATGCCTGCCAGGACTACGACTTCGACCGCAAGGCCGGCCTGCATTCCATCCCGCGCTTTGTTGGCATCCGCCGCGCCCTGTGGGTGGCGCGCGCCTTCCACCTGCTGATGATCGGCCTGCTGCTGTGGCTGGTGTTCGCGCTGCACCTCGGCGCGCTGGCGATCGTCGGGGTCGCGATTGTGGGCGCGCTGCTGGCCTACGAGCATTCCCTGGTCAGCCACCAGGACCTCAGCCGGCTGAACGCCGCCTTTTTCACCATGAACGGCGTGATCTCGGTGGTGTACTTCATCTTCATCGCGGCCGACTTGCTGCTGCGCCGCTGAGAGCTTCTACAATACTCGTGCCATGCCCGACGCGCTGCCCAGAACCGTCTTCCATCTCGACATGGACGCCTTCTTTGTGTCGGTGGAGGAGCTGTTCGATCCTTTGCTGAAGGGGAGGGCGGTGGTGGTGGGAGGGCAGCGCAACGAGCGCGGGGTGGTCTCGGCGGCTTCCTACGAAGCGCGCAAGTTCGGCGTGCACTCCGCCATGCCGCTGCGCACTGCCGCCCGGCAGTGTCCGCATGCCATCTTCGTGGACGGACATCCGGAGCGCTACCGCGAATATTCGCAGAAGGTGTACGGCGTGCTCGGACGCTTCTCGCCCAAGGTGGAGATGGCTTCCATCGACGAGGCCTATCTCGACATGACCGGCACCGAGCGCCTGCACGGGCCGCCACTGCGCGCCGCCCATGCGCTGCACGCGGCCATGCAGCGTGAAACCCAGCTCAATTGCTCGATCGGCATCGCCACCTCGCGGTTGGTGGCGAAGGTTTCCTCGGACCAGGCCAAGCCCAACGGCGTGCTGTGGGTTCTGCCGGGCGTGGAGTCGCAATTCCTAGCGCCGCTCGATGTCCGCAAGATTCCCGGCGTGGGCAAAGTTCTGGAGAAGAGCCTGCACGATCTCGGTATCCGCAAGGTGGGCGACCTGGCTGCGCTCGACGAATCTTTCCTCGATGAGCGTTTCGGCAAGTGGGGACTGGCGCTGGCCGGCAAGGCGCGCGGCCTCGATGCCGGCGGATGGTTCGACAGCGAGATCGGCGCCAACGACCAACCCAAGTCCATCAGCCACGAGCACACCTTCAACGAGGATACGGCTAGCGTCGAGCAGCTCGAATCCACGCTGGCGCGCCTCAGCGAGATGGTCTGCCGGCGTCTGCGCGAGCACGGACTTTACGCCCGCACCGTCCAGCTCAAACTGCGGTACAAGGATTTCTCGACCATCACGCGCGCCCGCAGCCTGCCGCGAGCGACCCAGCTCGATGGCGAGATTCTCCAGCCGATACGTGCGCTTTTTCGTGCGAACTGGAAGCCGGGCGCCGAGGTGCGACTGTTGGGCGTGCACGCCTCGTCCTTCGAAGCCGCCGAAGGGCAACTCGGGCTGCTGGACAGCGGAAAGCACGAGCGCTGGCAGCAGGCTCTCTCCGCCGCCGACCGGCTGCGCGACAAGTACGGGGAAGACGCCGTCTCCCTGGCTACGGGGCTGAAGGGCGGCTTCCGCGAGCGCACCCACGAGAATCCCGCGGCGCTTCCCGGCAAAGCTCCGAAGAACCGGGCCTAGCCGGTGTGGTTTCACTATTACTCGTGCAATCGAGCGATTACTTGGCTTATAATTTTGCCGAGTTGGGCAAGTGAAGTGCCGTTCTACGCATGGAACGAAGTCCCTGCGGGCCAAAAAGGCTCGGGGGATTTTTCGTTTTGGGCAGCTTCCTTGTCCAGCCACCAGAGATTCTCACTGGTTCGCGTCTCCGGCGTGAAAGTAGTGGGGTCGAGTAAGGAGTATCAGTAAGCGAATGGCAGAGAAAGAACGTGGCACCGTGAAATGGTTTAACGCCACCAAGGGATTCGGTTTCATCCAGCGGGAACAGGGCGGAGACGTGTTTGTGCACTATTCCGCCATCCAGTCGGATGGATATCGCTCTCTCAACCAGGGCGACGCGGTGGAATACGAAGTGCAAGACGGCCCTAAGGGATTGCAGGCCGCCAACGTCACCCGTCTATAGCTGTTTTCCGCAAGCGCAACTGATCATGAGCCGGCGCTGTGGTGTGTTCGCGCTGGAACCGGGCTGACGTCGGTCCGCCGGCTAAGGTATGATTTGCCTTGGGATGGCACACGACTTTCAAAGTGATGATCCAAGGCTGCGCTCGATCCACGAGAAAGTTCTCGCCCGCCAGCGCCTGAGCGCCGAAGACGCTCTCGCCCTCTACCGCAGCGGCGACATCCTCGCCGTCGGCTGGCTCGCCAACCACGTGCGCGAGCGACTGCATGGCAACAACACTTACTTCAACGTCAACCGCCACATTAATCCGACGAACGTCTGCGTGGCTGCGTGCCGGCTGTGCGCCTTCGGGCGCAAGAAGGATTCTCCCGGCGCCTACACCATGGCGCTCGAAGAGGCCTGGCAGACGGCGGCTTCCGGTTACAGCGAGGCGGTGACCGAGTTTCACATCGTGGGCGGGCTCCATCCCGACCTGCCGTTCGAATACTTTCTCGACCTGGTGCGGGGGCTCAAAGAGCGCTTCCCGCAGGTACACATCAAGGCCTTCACCATGGTGGAGGTTGCGTATTTGGCCAAGCGTGCCAGGCTCTCCACTCGTCAGACGCTGGAGCAACTGAAGGCCGCGGGCGTGGATTCGTTGCCCGGCGGCGGGGCGGAGATCTTCACCGACCGCATTCGGCATATCATCTGCGACCACAAAATCGACGGCGGACAGTGGCTCGAGACCGCGCGCCTGGCCCATCAGCTCGGCCTGCGATCCAATGCCACCATGCTGTACGGCCACATCGAGGGCGACGAGGACCGGGTGGACCACCTGCTCAAGCTGCGCGCCTTGCAGGATGAGACCGGAGGCTTCCAGACCTTCATCCCGCTGGCGTTCCATCCGGCGAACACCCCGCTCGAACACCTGCCCACCACCACCGGCCTGAACGACATCCGGCAAATCGCCGTCAGCCGCCTGGTGCTGGACAATTTCGCGCACATCAAGGCCTACTGGCAGATGCTCAGCCCCAAGATCGCGCAGGTCGCGCTGCGCTTCGGCGCCGACGACCTGGATGGCACTGTGATCGAAGAAAAGATCTACCACGATGCCGGCGCCACCACGCCCCAGGGCATGCGCCGGCAGGAACTGGTGCGCCTGATCCGCGAGGCCGGCCGGGAGCCCATCGAGCGCGACACTCTCTATCGGCCCGTCGTGCGCACCGAGACCTCGGTCACCGTCAGCGTCTAAACCTCCGAAGAATTGAGTCATTGAGTCATTGAGTCATCGGGCCATTGCGCCATTGAAAACCCATAAATGACCCAATGGCTCGATGGCACAATGGCTCAATCCCAAAATGCAACCTGCACTTTTCCGGTTGCGTCTATACCCACAGGTGTAGAATTTCTACGGAGTCGTTGCAGGGCGCGGACTTGGCCGCGGGCTCGCACCCGTATCCGAGGCATCCATGAATGTTCATATCTCCTATAAGACCGCCAAGGCTCCTGACCTCGAAAAACAATTCAACCACCAAATCGAAAAACTGGGACGCCGGCTGCAGGTGTTTCGCCCGGAACTGGTGCACCTGAAGGGGATCATCGAGCAGAGCCGGACCCGCGAAGGCGTGGTGGTCTCGCTGAACCTGCGGCTGCCCTCCGGGCAGATGGCCTCGCAAGAGGCCGGCCCCACGGGGATCGCGGCGATGAAAGCGGCGTTCAGCGACCTGGTATCGCAGCTCACCCGGCACAAGGATCTTTTGCGCTCGCAGCAACGCCGCCGCCAGCTCCGCCGCTCGGTACGGGAACAATCGTTGCCTTCGGTCCCGTTCGAGGACACGCCCGCGGCGGTGCACGCTCCCCTGGTTTCGTCCGAGGACATCAAGTCCTACATCGACGCGAATCTTTCGCGGCTGGACCGGTTCGTGGAGCGCGAGCTACGCTATCGCGAGGCCAACGGCTTCCTGCAGGCCAACCTCATCAGCCGAGAGGAGGTGGTGGACGAAGCCATCGCCGCCGCCTTGGGCGACGAGGAAGAGCGGCCGGAGTTGCTGTCGCTGGAGCGCTGGCTGTACCGGCTGTCCATCCACGCCATCAGCCGGCTGGCCTCGGGCAACGGCGAAGCGGTCACCGCCGTGCCGCTCGAGACCTCGGCGCGCAAGCAGAACGTGCGCGGCAGCGACGAGCCCCAGTTGCAGTACCACCAGCCCGACGAGATGCTGCTTCAGTCCGACGTCATCGCCGATCGCCGAATGGCCACACCTGAGGACGTCGCCGCTTCCGACGAGATGGTCGACCTCGTCGATGGCGCCCTGAAGGGTGGCAGTAACGAGGAGCGCGAAGCCTTCATTCTCTTCACCTTCGAAGGCTTCACGTTGCGGGAGATCTCGGCCATTTCCGACCGCAAGGAGGACCAGGTGCGCGCTGCCATCGAGGCCGCCCGCCACCGCCTCCAACAGGCGCTGCCGGTCTCGCACTGGCGCGACAAGCTGCTGCAACATTCCAGGATTGCCTGACCTCGCATCACAGGGGGAAGCGCCATGATCACTCGTGAAGAACTCCGCCAACTGGCCCAGATGGAATCGGCGGAGAATTCCGCCGTTACTTTCTATTTCCAGCCGCAGACACCGCAGAACAAATCGCACCGCGAAGAACAGATCCAGGTGAAAGACCTGGTGCGCGACGCCTTGCGCCACGCCGAGAAGAACGGCAACAACCCCAGCGTGCGCGCCGACCTGAAGCGCATTCTGGAATTGGCCGAGCAACTGCACGGCAACCACGCGCGCGGCAAGGCGGTCTTCGCCTGCTCGGGGAAGGGGATCTGGCGTGAGTTCGACCTTCCCAAGCACCTGAAGCGGACGCAGCTCTACGTCGCGCACCGCTTCCACCTGCGTCCGCTGGCGGCCGTGGCTGCCTCCGCGCCGCGCTGCTGTGTGGCGCTGATCGACCGTGAGCGAGCGCGCCTGTTCGAGCTGTGGATGGGCGAGATCCGGGAGCAGGCCGAGATCGTCGATCCGCTGCCGCGCACTGGCCGCAGCAGCGGGGTCGGCGGCTACGACGCCGGCCACGTCGAGCGCCACGTCGAGAACCAGGCCATGCGCCACTTCAAGAACGTGGCCCAGCGGTTGCAGGAGCTGCAGAGCACCGGCTGCGACAGCTTCGTCCTGGGCTGCCGCGAGGACGTTTGGCCGCAGCTCGAGCCCCACCTCCACACCTACGTCAAGCAGAAGCTGCTGGGACGCTTCGGCATCGATCCTGCCGTCGCTACCGCCGAACAGGTGCGCGAGCAGGCACAGCGCATCCTCGAGGATCACGGCGCCAGCGAGCGCCAGGCGCTGATCCGTGAGGTAGTGGGCGGCGCGCAGCGCAACGGACGCGGCAAAGTCGGACTGCGCGGCGTGCTGGAAGCGCTGGAACAGGGCGAGGTGCAGACCCTGCTGTTCGGCGAAGCCTTCTACGCGCCCGGGACTGAGTGCAGCAACTGCGGCCACCTCGACAGCAACCTGGTGGACACTTGTCCGGCATGCGGCAAGAACACGCGCGAACTCGAGGACCTCACGGATGCGATCCTACGCCGCGCCCTCGACGGCAATATTGCCGTGGTCTATATCGGTCCCGATGCTGAGTTCGAGAAGGCCGGCAAGATTGGCGTGCTGCTCCGCTTCCGCGCCGACCAGACCAAGTCGGGGAAGATAGCGGGATAGCAGTCAGCACTCAGCACTCAGCAAAAGCAGCACTCAGCACTCAGCAAAAGCAGCACTCAGCAATCAGCACTCAGCATTCAGCCTAAATCAGGCCGGCAGCGCAGCCGTCCTCGCCTTTTTCGGGCTATTTGGAGGTCGGCGACCGGCCGAGAGCAAAGACCGAAGAGCTGACTGCTGAGTGCTGACTGCTGAGTGCTTTTGTTATCCTGTCGCGTCTCTCAGGAGATTCTCCATGCCCATCTCCCGCCGCGATTTTCTTGCCACCGCCGCCCTGGGTTCAACCTCGATGGCCATGGGACTGGCTGCCGGTCCGCAGGAGGGCAAGCACATGGTCCGTCCTCCTGCGCCCGCTGGCAAGCGTCCGGCATTGATCGCGAAAACCACCGGGCTGCACTCGCTCGATGCAGCGTACGATCTGCTGCGCCGCGGCGGCGACACGCTCGACGCCGTCACCCTGGTCTGCAGGGCGCAGGAAGATGATCCCAATGACCAGACCGTGGGTCTCGGTGGACTGCCCAACGAAGACGGCGTGGTCGAGCTGGATGCCTCGTGCATGCACGGTCCGACGCGCCGCGCCGGAGCGGTGGGCGCGGTGAAGAACATCAAGAACGTCTCGCTGCTGGCCCGCGCCGTCATGGACCACACCGGCCACGTGATGCTGGTGGGCGAAGGAGCCGAGCGCTTTGCCGAAAAGATGGGCTTTCCCAAGGAAAACCTGCTTACTGAGCGCTCGCGCAAGATGTGGCTGCTGTGGAAGGAGACCATGTCGCACCAGGATTGGTGGGGACCGGGCCTGAGCGATCCCAACTGGAAGCCTCCGGCAGGCCCCACATCGGAAGAATGGCGGCGCAAGCGGGAGCAGATGGAGCAGGCGGCGGTGGAACTGGGCATCGAGCCGGAGTGGCGCGAGTACGCCATCGAGCGCGTGATCCATCGTGAACACGGCACCATCCATTGCTCGGCGGTGAATGAAAAAGGCGAGATGTCGGGGATGACCTCGACCTGCGGCCTGGAGTGGAAGATCGCCGGACGGGTAGGCGATTCTCCCATCATCGGCGCCGGCTGCTACACCGACCAGGAAGTTGGCTCGGTGGGCGCCACCGGAAATGGGGAAGAGAACATCCGCGTCGCTGGCGCGCACAGCATCGTCGAGAACATGCGGCGCGGGATGACGCCGGTCGACGCCGGCATGGATGTCCTGCGCCGGCTCGCGCATCTCTACAACAACGACATGACTCGCCTGCGCTACATCCAGATGGTCTACTACATCCTGCGCAACGACGGCGCCTATGCCGGAGTTTCATTCTGGAGCCAAGGTTACACCGGCAAGCGCATGCAGTTTGCGGTGCACGACGGCAAGGCGCGGCTGGAAGACACGGTTGCGCTATTCGAGGGAGGCTATGTCGAGTGGCCGCCGGTGCCGAAAATTCAGTAGTCAGTAGTCAGTAGTCGGGAGTCAGCGAAGCAAAACGGCCTCCCGCTCGGGAGGCCGTGGCTGACTCCTGACCACCGACTCCTGACTCCTATGCAAAACGCACCTTCACATCCGGCTTCTTCTCCAGATGAATGCTCTCGATGAAGCGCACCTTGCCGGTGTTGAGCGTCAGCACGATCGACGACGTGCGCGCGCCTTCGCCGAAGAAGCGCACCGCTTTCATCATCGTGCCTTCGGTGACGCCGGTGGCGGCGAAGATGATCTGCTTGCCCGGCGCCAGGTCTTCGGCGGTGTAGATTCTCTTGACGTCCTTGATGCCCATCTTGTGGACGCGCTCTTCCTGCTCCGGCTTGGTCAGCATCAGGCGGCCGACCATGTAGCCGTTCAGGCAGCGGATCGCGGCGGCCGTCAGCACGCCTTCCGGCGCTCCGCCCGATCCCATCACCGCATGCACGCCGGTGCCGATCACGGAGGCGGAGATGCCCGGCGAGAGGTCGCCGTCGGTGATCAGCTTGATGCGCGCGCCCGCCTTGCGGATGTCGGCGATCAGCGTCTCGTGGCGCGGGCGGTCGAGCACCACGATCACCAGGTCCTCGACGTCGCGCTCCAGCCGCTTGGCGATGTTCTTCAGGTTGTCGGCCACGGGCGCGTCCAGGTCCACGCAACCCTTGCACGACGGGCCGACGACGATCTTGTCGATGTAGCAGTCGGGCGCGTGCAGCAGGCCGCCCTTCTCGGACGCGGCCAGCACGGTGATGGCGCCGGGAGAGCCGGTGGCGCACAGGTTCGTGCCCTCGAGCGGGTCGACGGCGATATCGATCTCGGGAACCTTGGTGCCGTCGGGGAACGCGGCCCCGACCTGCTCGCCGATGTAGAGCATGGGCGCTTCGTCGCGCTCGCCCTCGCCGATGACGATCCTGCCGTTCATGGGGACGGTGTCCATGGTCTTGCGCATGGCCTCGACCGCGACGTGGTCGGCGCCCTTGCGGTCGCCCTGGCCCATGACCTTGGCGCAGGCGATGGCCGCGTTCTCCACTACCCGCAGGAATTCCAGGGCGAGATCGGTCTCGATGTTCTGTCCGTAGCTTTTGGCGATGGCTTTGGCGGGCTGAGATGTGACAGATGCCATGAGTGCCTCCGGGAATGGCTAAAATCGCGCGCCCCTGGGGTGGAGTCGCAGGCAGCACCGCGCATCATGCTCCTTCGGGCGGAGGGCGTCAAGGGCGGTAGAGCCTGGCAAATAAGAATCACGCTTGTACGTTATTCGTGGCACCATTGGGCACGAAGAGAGTTGAGCCAGCGCATGAAATTTTCAGACACTACCGGGTTTGGCGTGTGCTTGCGCTCATTGCAATCGGTCTAGCGCTGTTGGGTGGCATTGCCCTTTGGCTTTTTCAGCGTGCGGAGCGCTGAATCTTGGCCCTTAGGGTTAGAACGCGTCGATCCCCGTCACGCTGCTGCCGATGATCAGCGTGTGGATGTCGTGCGTGCCCTCGTAGGTCTTCACCGACTCCAGGTTGGCCATGTGGCGGAAGATGGGATACTCGTCGGCGATGCCGTTGGCGCCCAGTATGTCGCGCGCCATGCGGGCGCACTCCAGCGCCATCCAGACGTTGTTCCGCTTGGCCATCGAGATGTGCTGGAAGCCGGCACGGTCCTGGTCCTTCAAGCGCCCCACCTGCAAGACGAGCAACTGCCCCTTGGTGATCTCGGAGATCATCCACACCAGCTTTTCCTGCACGAGCTGGTGCGAGGCGATGGGCTGGTCGTGGAACTGCTTGCGGAATCCGGCGTACTGCAGCGCGCAGTCGTAGCAGGCCATGGCCGCGCCCAACCCGCCCCAGGCGATGCCGTAGCGCGCCTGGTTCAGGCACATTAGCGGCGATTTCAGGCCGTCGGATTTGGGCAGCAGGTTGGTGCAGGGCACACGCACATCCTGCAGCGAAAGGCTCGAAGTCACCGACGCCCGCAGCGACCACTTGCCGTGCACGTCGGCGGTGCGGAAGCCGGGGCGATTGGTTTCGACGAGGAAGCCGCGGACCTTGCCGCCTTCGTCGTCCACCTTGGCCCAGATTACGGCGACGTCGGAGATCGAGCCCGAGGTGATCCACATCTTCTCGCCGTTCAGGATGTAGTCGGCGCCGTCGCTCCGGGCGCGCGTACGCATGCCGCCCGGGTTGGAGCCGAAATCGGGCTCGGTCAGGCCGAAGCATCCCAGAGCTTCGCCCTTCTGCAGCGCCGGCAGCCAGCGCTCTTTCTGCTCGTCGCTGCCGAAGGTGTGGATGGGATACATCACCAGCGCCGATTGCACGCTGACGAATGAACGCACCCCGCTATCGCCGCGCTCCAGTTCCTGCATCACCAGCCCGTATTCGACGTTCGACATCCCCGCGCAGCCGTAGCCCTTCAGGCTGGCGCCGAAGTAGCCCATCTCGGCCATGGGCTTGACCAGTTCGCGCGGGAAGCGGCCTTCGCGGTTGCACTGCTCGATGATGGGGATGAGGTTGTCTTCGATGAACTGGCGCGTGGTGTCGCGCACCAGGCGCTCGTCGTCGGTGAGCAGGGAATCGAACTCGACGAAATCGACTCCGCGGAATTTGATGGCCATGGTCGCTTCCTCTGGTGGGCGAGGCCGGGGTGTGAAGAACAGTAGAACCTACCAGAGGGCCGGAGGAGGGTCAAACCGGTACCGAGTACCAAGTTTGGAAGGCTGACCTTGCGGCAAGCGACACGAACCGCCTGGTCATGTAAACTACAGTTTTGCGGTGAGCCGGAATCTTCTTTCCGTCGTACTCCCGAAGACGTCCCTCCCGAGCGGTAGTGATCGGGTGAGTCCTGTCAGGAGCGAATCATGGTCAAGGTAGCCAAGACGGCTGATCGAGTGAAGGTGATGGACACGACGAAGAGTCACGACTGTCCCAAGTGCGGCAAGCCGACGCGGATCGTCAAGCGGGTGAAGGACCGCGAGCGCGGCGTGCCCGGCGGGATCTATATTTCGTGCTCGGCGTGTGAGTTCTTCGAGAAGCTGTAAAGGCATCGGGTGATCGGGAGATCGGATCATCGGGTCATTGAAGGACGGGCTTCGATTACCCGATCACCCGATACCCGATCTCTTTCATAATCTCTTCGGCCGCGCGCCGCGGATCGGCTGCCTCGGTGATTGGCCTTCCCACCACCAGATAATCCGCTCCGACCGCGATGGCCTCCGCGGGAGTGTTTACGCGCTGCTGGTCGCCTTTACCCGAGCCTGCCGGGCGGATTCCCGGAGTAACGATCACGAAACCCGCGCCCAGATTCTGCCGGATCGCCCGCGCCTCGTGGGGTGAAGCCACGACCCCGTCACAGCCGCAGTTGCGGGCCAGGGTCGCCAGTACCAGAGCGTGCTCCAGGGTGCGTCCTGCCACCCCGGTCTGCTGCAGGTCGGTGTCGGAGAGGCTGGTCAGAACGGTGACCGCCAGGATGATGGGCGGTTTGGGAGCTTGCCGCGCGGCGTCTATGGCAGCTCGCAGCATGGCCGAACCGCCCGCGGCGTGGACCGTCAGCATGGAAATGCCCAACGCTGCCGCCGAGCGTACGCCGCCCGCCACCGTGTTGGGAATGTCGTGAAACTTCAGGTCGAGGAACACCTTTTTGCCGGAGCCCACCAGTTCCCGCACCAGGTTAGGGCCCTCGGTCGTAAATAGCTGATTCCCGACCTTATAGCTCGAGACCGCAGGGCCCAGCGCCTGGACGATCTTCAGCGCCTCGGCGGCGGAAGACACATCGAGAGCGACGATCAGGCGATCTTCGGGCCTCATCGTTTTCCTCCCTTAGATTGCGGGGAACCCAGCAGACCAGGTTTGGTCTGCCGGGGATGGCTCATTCGCCGCCCATGTTCTGGGCCGTGGCGACCATTTGTGCGGGCACAATGTCCAACTGTACCCGTTCGACCCCAGCGTGCCGGAACTCCAGCATGGCGGCGGCGCCATAGGAGAGATCGATAATCCGGCTTTCCGGAACCGGCCCGCGATCATTGATGCGCACCATCAGCCACTTGCCGTTGCGCAGGTTGGTGACCTTAACCCACGTCCCTAGAGGGAGTTCCCGGTGCGCGGCCGTGAATTGGAACATGTCGTAGGGCTCACCGCTAGCGGTGGCTCGGCCGTGGAAAGGCTTGCCATACCAGGACGCGCTTCCAATCTCGTAGGGTTTCTGCCGTTTCGGGGGACCTTGTTTCGTAGACCTCGGGCCCTTTGTAGCGGGTGCCGCCCCCACGGTAGCAACCATAACCAGCATTGCCATGATGCAGGGTAGTACTCGTCGCATTGGATGTCCTTTCAGTCTATCTACTGCCTACCTCTGTCTACAATTCCTTTCCCTGGAGATTAGCTAATTATATGAAACTAAAGGGTGCTAGTCAATCTTTTCAGGCGGTATACCATTACTTCTGTACCGCCATGCAAACCATTGCACAGCAATGGATTGCCGGTTGTCAGCCCCATTCCGGGAGACAGATGGGGACCTGCCGGGGTTCTGTTTGCCACTAGGCCGGGGTATTTGGTCGATCGGTGGCCGATACCCCAGACCGCCGCGGGACGGTGTGACCGCCCGCCGGGCAGGCCGGGAACAGCCGATTCCCGTGACTAGCAAACGCTATCCACCGATCACGCGACAGGGATGCCCTGGGGATCTCGCCGGGCATTTCAACCCGGTTTCTGTTCTGACCTTTCCTGGGGTGCAGCCTGTGCAAAAAGTGAAGAATTTGTTTTGTGCGGCGCGCGATTGCCATTACATTCATGTAACCATGCCCTCCGCGCCACCGGTCGTGCTCACGATTGCCGGCTTCGATCCCTCCTGCGGAGCCGGGGTAACCGCCGACATCAAGACCATTGCCGCGCACGGCTGTTACGGCACGGCCTGCATCACCGCCTTGACGGTGCAGACCACCACCGGCGTGCGGCGCGTCGAGCCTGTTTCCAAGGAAATCGTAAGGGAAACGCTTCGCGAGTTGGCGGCCGATATGCCCCCCGCCGCGGTTCGCATCGGCATGCTGGGTTCGGCGGAGGTGGTGGACGCGGTGGCCGAGTTCCTCGACGGCGCCCGGCCTCCCAACGTAGTGCTCGACCCGATCCTGAAAGCATCTTCTGGCGCCGCCTTGCTCGACGACGAGGGTGTGGCCCGGCTGGTCAAGGTGCTGCTCCCGCTGGCTTCCGTGATTACACCCAACATTGACGAAGCGGCGGCGCTCACCGGACTTCCGGTCGCGGACCTCGAGCAGATGAAGGCAGCGGCACGCAAACTGCACGAGATGGGTGCACAAAACGTCGTGGTCACCGGCGGGCACCTGGAGCGCGCCATCGACGTGCTCAGCACCGCGTTGCCGGAGGGAAACTCCGAGCAGTTGGAGTTCGTCTCCGACCGCCTGCGCTCGACCTCGACCCACGGCACGGGCTGCGCCTTCGCCACCGCACTGGCGGCCAATCTTGCCCAAGGACGCCAACTGCAGTATGCCATCGTGCTCGCCAAGGCCTATGTGACCAAGGCCATCAGCCGGGCGTTGCCCCTGGGCAAGGGCACTGGCCCCCTTCACCACCTCTACCGCATGGATGAACAGCCGCGGCCTGCGCCGGATGTCTCCGTCCCCATGCACCCCAACACCCGCGGCGCGGGCGAGTGATCGCCTGGCGGGCCATGGGGTCATTGAGTCATTGGAGTCTTCTTAGACTGCGCGGCGCCCGCTCACCAGGTTATAGATCAGGACCACCACCGCCACAACCAGCAGCAGGTGGACCAGGCCCCCGCCTACGTGCAGGCCAAAACCAAGCAGCCACAAAATCAGGAGAACAACCATAATCGTCCAAAGCATATTCGCCTTC
>Ga0181521_10000354_pt1 | contig 55425 bp, 53 predicted proteins | sample PEATcosm2014_Bin_32_FD_119764 | JGI IMG/M metagenome (GOLD analysis project Ga0181521, IMG submission 119764) | Peatland microbial communities from MTU Mesocosm Facility, Houghton, MI, USA - PEATcosm2014_Bin02_60_metaG | ecosystem: Environmental > Terrestrial > Soil > Wetlands > Peat | place... | reverse complement strand
GATCGCGAAATCGGTCAACGAACGCCCCGACGCGGCCCGCCAGCTTGACCGCGCGGACTATGCCCAGCTCGACGCGACGCATGCGCCGGTGCCGCATGGCACCGCGATATTCTGCCGCTCCGGGCTGGCACAACGCGATCCGGCGGAATGGTTCGCGGCGCTCGCCGCGATCGACCGCGATGCCGCGCGCGAGGGGCGCTTCGTCGCGGCCAGCCTGGTCCTCGCCGGCGCGGACGGCGCGGTGGCGATCGCCGCATTGGCGCGCCGCGCCGGGTTGCGCGTGTTCGAGCTGAATGTCGGGGCGCCGCATGCCTCCGAGGCAACGCCCGGCGCGATCGTGCAGGAGACCGATCCGGCGCGACTCGGCGAATTGGTTGCCCGCGTGCGGGCGGCCACCGATGGCATGGCGCTGTGGGTCAAGCTCACCGGCCTGTCGGCGAACCTGCCGGCGCTGGCTCTGGCGGCGTCGCAGGCAGGCGCCGACGCGGTGTGCATGATGGGCCGCTTCATGGCGATGGTGCCCGACCTGGAAACGTTCGCCCCGGTGCTTGGCACATCGGCGGCCTATGGCGGCGGCTGGGCGCTGCCGATCGTCTGCCGCTTCCTCGCATTGAGCCGGCGCGCCATGGGGCCGGAATTTCCGTTACTTGGCACCAACGGTGTGCGCAGCGGCGCCGACGTGGCGCGCATGGCGCTGGCCGGCGCATCGGCGGTGGAGGCGCTGTCGGTGGTGATGCACGAAGGCTTCCGCGGCCTGACCCGGATGATTGCCGAACTGGACGCATTGCTCGCCGCGCGCGGGCTGCGCTTCAGTGACCTGATAGGCCGTGCCGCCGACTCGTTGCAGGATTATGGCGCGCAGGAAGCACGGCCGGGCCGCTGGCAGCAGTTCGTGCCACCCGAAACCCTGCCCAACTAACCTCTCCCGCTTCGCGGGAGAGGTCTACGAACTCACTTCACCGTGACATAACGGTACGGAAAGAAGTTATCGGCCGGCTGCGCCACCGTCACATTGTCCTTCGCCGCCCAGACGATGACCTGCTGATGCAGCGGGATGAGCGGCAGGTCGTGCTGCAGGATCCCGATCGCCTGTTCGATCATGCCGTTGCGCTTCGCCTGATCCGTCTCCACGCCGATCTTATCGGCCAGGTCGTCAAGCGCAGGGTTCGAGTATCCCCCATAGTTCAACTCGCCCCGGCCGGTGCCACGCGTCTCAAGCAGACTGTACAGCACGTTGTGGGCGTCATAAGTCGCCGGCGTCCAGCCAAGCATGTAGAAGTCCGTATCGAATTTCGGCCCCTGGATCTTGGCGAAGAACTTGGCCTTCGTCTGTGCGTCGAGGTCCACCTTCACCCCGATCCGTGCCAGCATCGACGTGATCGCCGTGCAGATCTGCTCATCCATCACGTAGCGGTCGTTCGGACAGTCGAAGCCGATGCGGAATCCATCCGGGTAGCCAGCTTCCTTCAGCAGTTCCTTGGCTTTGGCGGCGTCGGGCTTCGGCCGCACGTCGAGCTTGGCATCGTAGCCGTTCACCCCCGGTCCCCACATTTCCCAGGTTGAATGGCCAAGCCCCAGCATCACCTTTTGCACGATCGTCGGTTCATCGATCGCCAGCGCAAAAGCCTGCCGTACGCGCAGATCCTTCAACGGGTTCTTGCCCTTGACGTCGGACGTGAGCAACTCGTCGCGCCACACGTCCAGGCCGAGGAAGATTGTGCGCAACTCCGGACTCTGGATCAGGTGCAGGCCGGGCGTGTGGCCGATTCGCTGCATGTCCTGCGGCGGGACGGAGTAGATCATATCCTCCTCGCCGGATAGCAGCGCGGCCACCCGGGTGGGCGCGCTCGCGATCACGTCGAACTCGACATGATCGAGGTTGCCCGGCATCTTGTCCCACCAGGCCGGGTTCTTTTCCACGACCGTGCGGCGATCCGGCTCACGCGACACCACCTTGAACGGACCCGTGCCCATCGCATTGTGTACGGCATAGTTGTCGTCCTTGCCGCCGATCATCACCGGCTCGGTCGCGTTGTGCGCCTCGCACCACGCCTTTGACATGATCAGGAAGTTGGTCTGCTCTTGTAATAAAATCGGATCTGGCTTGAGGGTTTCGAGATCGACGGTCAGATCGTCGATCTTGCGGGCCTCCTTCACCGGCGACATCGGCGCGCGCATCACGGAATTCTGCGACAGGATGCGGTGCAACGAGAACACCACGTCGTCCGCGGTGAAGGGCGAGCCGTCCTGCCATTTGACGTTCGGCCGCAGATGGAACCGCCAGACGGTCGGGCTGGTCTGCTCCCAGCTCGTCGCCAGCGCCGGCTCCAGGCCCAGGTCCTTGTTGCGCCGGACCAGTGGCTCGTAAATGTTCGCCAGGAACGAGAGCTGAACTGTCTCCTGGCGCGTATCAGGGTCCATCGCGCCGACGTCGCCGTCATTGGCCCAGCGGAAGCTGGCGGCGGTGGCCGGCTGCGCGACGCAGGCAGCAGCCAGCAACAGCGCCGGCAGCGAGAGGCGTAGCATTTTCATTGTTTGGTCTCCCCGGCTACCATGCGGCGGGACCGCATGATCCATGATCCATACTATTCTCATGGGCGGATGACCAGGGAGGACGTGATGCCGATCGACGCGGATACCGACATCCTGGGGCTGGTGGACGTGCAACCGACCTTCATGCCAGGCGGCGAATTGCCGGTGGCCGGAGGCGATGCCGTCGTGCCGGCGATCAATCGCCTGCTGACGCGGTTTGCCCACGCGTTCGCCACACAGGATTGGCACCCGCCGGGTCATGCCTCGTTCGCCAGCGCGCATCCGGGCCGCCAACCCTACGACACGATCGACATGCCGTATGGCAAGCAAGTGCTATGGCCGGACCACGCGTTGCAAGGCAGTGCCAACGCGGCGCTGCATCCCGACCTCGATCTGACCAGGGTCGAGGCGATCATTCGCAAAGGCTTCCGCCGCATGCTCGACAGCTACTCGGCGTTTTTCGAGAACGATCATCGGACGGCCACCGGGCTGGACGGTTGGCTGCGCCAACGCGGCTTCCGGCGGGTGTTCCTGGTCGGTCTCGCGACCGATTTCTGCGTCGCGTGGTCGGCCGAAGATGCGGCACGGCTGGGCTATCAGGTCGCGATTATCGAGGACGCCTGCCGCGGCATCGGCATTCCCACCGCCGCCGGCCGCACCACGCTCGACGATGCACGGGAACGGCTGGCCGCGAAGGGCGTGCGGTTTGTGGGCAGCCGCGACGTTCTGCGCTAATACCCAGAGTGCGATGTGGCACAGAGCGACCCACCGCGTCATTGCGAGGAGCGCAGCGCCGCAGCAATCTCCTGCCTGACGAGCGGCCGATTGCTCATCAGGCAGGAGATTGCTTCGTCGCTGCGCTCCTCGCAATGACGCGGTGCCAAGACGGCGGCTGGGGACGACTGATGCCTCGGCAACAGACGAATGGAGGCTCGCATGCAGATGAAGGCGGCGGTATTGCGCGTGCAGGGCAAGCCCCGCCCCTACGCCACCAGCCAGCCGATGACGATCGAGCAGGTGACGCTCGATCCGCCCGGGCCGGGCGAGGTGCTGTATGAGATCGTCGGCGCCGGGCTGTGCCACTCCGACCTCTCCACCATCGAGGGATTGCGGCCGCGCAAGTTGCCCTCCATTCCCGGTCACGAGGCCGCCGGCATCGTCCGCGAAATCGGGCCGGAGGTGCGCGGCCTGAAGCCCGGCGACCACGTCGTCAGCGTGTTCGTCACCAGTTGCGGCGACTGCCGCTACTGCAACGGCGGCCGGCCGAACCTGTGCCAAAGCTCGTTCACCGCGCGCGCCGAGGGCACGCTGACCACCGGCGCCCGGCGGCTGTCGCTGAACGGCGAGCCGCTCTACCACTACAGCGGCCTGTCGGTGTTCGCGCAGTATGCGGTGGTGGCGCAGAACGCACTGATAAAAATCCCCGACGACGTGCCGCTGGAAGACGCGGCGATCTTCGGCTGTGCCGTGGTGACCGGCGTCGGCGCGGTGCTGAACACGGCGCAGGTGCCGCCGGGCGGCCAGATGGCCGTCGTCGGCCTCGGCGGCGTCGGCATGAACGCCCTGCTCGGCGGCGTGGTGGCCGGCGCGGAACGCATCGTCGCGGTCGATCTCAACGCCGACAAGCTGCGCATCGCCCGCGAGTTGGGCGCTACCGACACGTTCCTCGCGGGCAACGCCGACGTGGCGGCGGAGATCAAGGCGGCGACCGGCGGCGGACTGGACTACGTCATCGAAACAGCCGGCGCGATCGAGGCGATGAACCTCGCCTATGCCATCACCACGCGCGGCGGCATGGTGGTCAGCGCCGGGCTGCCGGCGGTGGATCGCGTGTTTTCCTATCCGCATTCGACGCTGGTTTCGGACGAGAAGTCGATCCGCGGCAGCTACATGGGAAGCTGCGTGCCGAAGCGCGACATTCCGCGCTTCATCGCGCTGTATCAGCGCGGCAAGCTGCCCGTGCAGAAGCTGCGCAGCGGCTTCATTCGCTTCGACAAAATCAACGCCGGTTTCGACCGCCTCGCCGACGGCGCGGTACTGCGCCAGGTGCTGCGGCCACACGCCTAAAACCTCTCCCGCGTAGCGGGAGAGGTAATAAGCCACGCCATGTCCACTTTCCTTGTCACCGGCGGCGCCGGCTTTATCGGGTCGCATCTGTGCGACGCGCTGGTGCGCCGCGGCGATACCGTGCGGGTGCTCGACGACCTGTCCACCGGGTCGCACGACAACCTGCCCCCCGGCGTGACGCTGATCGAGGCCGACGTGGCAGACCCGGATGCCGTGCGCGCCGCGGTCGAGGGTGTGGACGGCGCGTTCCATCTCGCCGCCATCGCCTCGGTGGCGCGCGGCGTCACCGACTGGCTCGGCACCCATCGCGCCAACCTGACCGGCACGATCACCCTGCTCGACGCCATCCGCCGCCGCGGCGTGCCGATCCCGGTGGTCTACGCCTCCTCTGCCGCGGTGTATGGCGACTGCCCCGTGGCTCCGATCGGCGAGGACGCCGAGTGCCGCCCGCTCTCCGCCTATGGCGCCGACAAATACGCCTGCGAGCTGCACGCGCGCGTGGCCAGCCACGTGCACGGCATCCCCACCACCGGCCTGCGCTTTTTCAACGTCTATGGCCCGCGCCAGGACCCTCGCTCGCCGTATTCCGGCGTGATCTCGATCTTCTGCGAGCGCGTCGCGCGTGGCGCGCCGATCGACGTGTTCGGCGACGGAGGCCAGACCCGCGACTTCGTCTTCGTCGCCGATGTCGTCGCCACCCTGCTTGCCGCAATGCGGCGCCCGGACCCCGGCGCGCCGGTGTTCAACGTCTGCACCGGCACGCCCACCAGCGTGCTCGATCTCGCGCGCACCATCGCGGAGCTTGCCGGCACGGCGCTCGATGTCCGGCACCGCGAACCGCGCGCCGGGGAAATCCGCCACTCCACCGGCATGCCGCAGCGCGCCCGTGCGGCCTTCGGTCTGGGCGACCCGGTGCCGCTGCGCGTTGGCCTGCGCAAGGTGCTGGACTGGCTCGCGACCGGTCACTAAACCCGTACACCTCTCCCGCGCGAGCGGGAGAGGTCAAGGTGCGCAGCACCGAGGATGAGGGTGCCGCGTGCGACCCGATCACCCTCACCCTCGTCGCTGGCGCGCCTCGACCTCTCCCGCTCGCGCGGGAGAGGTTTTAAGGGGGGCCGTCGCTGAAGACGCTGCTGGTCATGATTGTCCTGCCGCCGGTGGGCCTTGTATGGGCAATCCTCGCGGGCGTGGCGTTACTGCGGAGCTTCCCGCGGCTCGCACGATGGCTCATCGGCGTCGCCGCGCTGCTGCTGCTTGCCCTGGCCATGCCGGCCGTCGCAGGCACGCTGCTTTGCTCGCTGGAGCGTGACCTGCCGACCACGCCACCAACCGACAAGCCGCCCGGCGCGATCGTCATCCTCAGCGCCGAGGTGACCCACACCGCCGGCAACCCGCCGGGCGTCACGGTCGGGCGCCTGACACTGGAACGATTGCGTGCCGGCGCGGCGCTTCAGCGGGAGACCCGGTTGCCGATCCTGGTTTCCGGCGGATCGCCCCCGACCGAACCGTCACCGATCGCGGAGCAGATGCGCGAGAGCCTGATCCGGGACTTCCAGGTCCCGGTGCGCTGGACCGAGGACCGGTCACACGACACCTGGGAGAACGCCCGGGACAGCGCCGCGATCCTGCGCGCCGCCGGCATCGACTCGATCTACCTCGTCACCCACTCCTGGCACGAGCGCCGCGCGCTGATGGCCTTCGCGGCGACCGGCCTTACGGTGACCGCTGCGCCGACACCGCTGGACCTGGTCCCCGGCCCGATCGTCTGGGACTTCGTGCCGCGGGTTTCGTCCTGGGAGACCAGCTACTACGCCCTGCACGAGTGGATCGGCTGCGCTTGGTATGCGTTGCGATGACGGTCCGGTTGCGGGCATACACCTCGCTCGACGCCTTGCCCGCCGAGACCGACAGGCTGTTCGCCGCCGCGCCCGGTCTGTTCCATAGCCGAGCCTGGTGGCGCACGGTCGTTTCCGCCGGCTTGCCGGAGGGCACCCAGCCCTGCTTCCTGCTGCTGTCGGCCGACGACACGCCGGCGGCACTGTTCCCCCTGCTCCGGCCGGCGGCGGGCGCCGCGCTGGCAAGCCTCACGACGCCCTATACCTGCGACTACGCGCCCCTGCTGGCGCCTGGCCTCTCCGCCCCGGCGCAGGCGGAAATCTTCGCTGCGTTCGCCCGGTTCTGCCGCGGCTGGGCGACCACGCGGCTCGACGCCCTGCCGGACGACTGGCCGGCGCTGCCCGCCTGCCTCGACGGTGCGCGCGCGGCCGGCCTGGCGGTGCTGCGGTTCGCCCATTTCGGCAATTGGCACGAGGACGTGCGCGGGCTGGACTGGTCCGGCTATCTCGCCCGCCGCCCGGGCGCCCTGCGCGAGACGATCCGGCGCAAGCTCCGCCGTGGCGAGCGGCACGCGGATGCCAGCTTCGCCCTGATCGCCCGGCCGCAGGACCTGGAGCCGGGCATCGACGCATTCGAGCAAGTCTATGCCCGAAGCTGGAAAGAGCCGGAGCCGTTCCCGCATTTCAATGCCGGGCTGATGCGGGAGACCGCCGCCGCCGGGCTGTTGCGCCTTGGCATCTGGCGCATCGGTGGCGCGCCGGTCGCGGCGCAGCTCTGGATTGTGCAGCACGGCACCGCGACGGTGCTGAAACTGGCGCATGACGAGGCTTTCCAGGCGGACTCGCCAGGCACGGTGCTGACCGCGCTGATGCTGCGGACGCTGCTGGATGGGGAGCATGTGGGAGCGATCGACTTCGGCCGCGGCGACGATGCCTACAAGCAGGGCTGGGCCAGTCAGCGCCGGCAGCGCATCGGCATCGTGCTGGTCAATCCGCGCCGACCCGCCGGCCTGGTATTCCTCGCCCGCCACAAACTAGGACGGCTGCGCGCCTTGATAGTAACCTCTCCCGCGCTGCGGGAGAGGTCGAGACGCGTCAGCGGCGCGGGTGAGGGTGCCGCGAGCAGCGAGGTCTGAGACCATGCGCATCCTGTACAGCCACCGCATCCAATCGCGCGACGGCCAGAGCGTGCATGTCGAGGAACTGGTCGCCGCGCTGCGCAGCCTCGGGCACGAGGTTCTGGTGGTCGGCCCCGGCTTCTACGAACAGGCGCGCTTCGGCGGCGAAAGCCGGCTGGTGCCGTGGATCCGCGCCCGCCTGCCCGGCGCGGTCGGCGAACTGGCTGAGCTGGCCTACAACCTTCCCGCCTGGTGGCGGCTGCGCGCCGCCTGCCGCCGGTTCCGGCCGGAGCTGATCTACGAGCGCTACAACCTGTATTACCTGGCCGGCACCTGGGTGGCGCGCAGCAGCGGCGCGACGCTGTTCCTCGAGGTCAACGCGCCCCTGGTCGAGGAGCGGACGCGCTTCGGCCAGCTTCGCCTGCGCTGGCTGGCCAGTGCGCTGGAGCGCTACGTGTGGCGCTCGGCCGCCAAGGTCCTGGTGGTCACCGGCGTGCTGGGACAGGCGGTCGCCGCCGCGGGCGTGCCGCCGGAGCGGATCGCCGTGGTGCCGAACGGCATCGATCCGGCGCAGTTTTCCGGGTTGCCGGCGCGCGAGGCCGGCGAGGGGCCGCCGGTGCTGGGCTTCGTCGGCTTCGTGCGCGACTGGCACGGGCTGGACGCGGTGATCGCCGCGATGGCCGCCGAGCCTGGCGGGCCGGATCTGCGGCTGGTGGTGGTGGGCGACGGCCCGGCGCGTCCGGCGCTGGAACGCCAGGCGGCGGCGCTGGGCCTGGCCGACCGGGTGACCTTCACCGGGCTGCAACCGCGCGAAGCCATCCCGGCTCTGGTGGCCGGCTTCGATATCGCCCTCCAGCCGCTGGTGGTGAGCTACGCCTCGCCGCTGAAGATCTTCGAATACATGGCGGCCGGGCGGGCGATCGTCGCGCCGGATCAGCCGAATATCCGCGAGGTGCTGCGCAACGGCGAGACCGCGGTGCTGTTCGACCCGGCAGAGGCCGGGGCGATGTGGCGTGCCATCCGGCGACTGGCCGGCGACGCCGGGTTGCGGCGGCGGCTGGGCGAAGCGGCGCGGGCGGAGATCGCGCAGCGCGACTACACCTGGCGGGGCAATGCCGCGCGGGTGGTGGCGTGGGCACGGGATGACGCCAAGGCGGACTAGGCGGCGTGCAATCAGACGGCCGGCGGAGCGACTCGTTGCTGTCCGGGTGCCGGCCCGGGTTCTCACGGTGTGTGGCGACGCCCAACGATTGCCGCGCCACATAACGCACGGGTCCCGCCCAATTCGCCATGGCGGGCCTTCGCCCGCCATGACGGTGAGGCCGGTCGTGCGCGTCACAAGATGACTCGTTCGTTTCTGGACGTCGCCTATGTGTCGTGCCGCCACGCTGCTGCCGGTGCGACACCTGCGACTGACCGCGGGGTGCGACAAGGTTTCCGCACGACGTGACCGCAACGAACAACCCACACCGCCACCCGGGCCGAGGCTGTGTCAGCCATCCCGCCCGTCCCGGTCGAACCCCCGCCGCTCCCGGCGCTCTGGCCGTGCGCCCGATCATTGGGGAGACTGGCGGCACGCCGAGGAAAACACCCCCATGACCCAAGACCCGGACTCGCCCGTCTCCGATATCGTTGCCGCCGCCATGCGGTTGGCACCCGCCGTGCGCGCCGCCCGCACCGACACGGAACAGATGCGGCAAACGCCGCCTGCCCTCGCGGCCGAGATTACCAAAGCGGGCATCTACCAAATGTACCTGCCGCGCTCGATGGGCGGCCCCGAGACGCCGCCGCTGACCGCGTTCCGCGTTGTCGAGGAACTGTCGAAAGCCGACGGATCGGTCGGCTGGTGCGCCATGATCGCCACCGCCCTGTCGTTGAGCGTCGGCCGGCTGCCGGCGGAGGTTGGGCGCGAGTTGGCCGGCAGCCCGGCCGACTATCGCGGCGCCGGGTCGGCCCGGCCGGGCGGGCGTGCCTGGGAGGTTCCCGGCGGCTATCGCGTCAAGGGCCGCTGGAATTTCGCCAGCGGCATTCAGAACGCGCGCTGGCTTTACTGCACCTGCATCATGATGGACGGCGATGCGCCGCGGCAGACGGCGGCCGGCACCCCGGTCCTGCGGGCGTTGTGGGTGCCCAGGGACTCCGTGACCATCGTGGACACCTGGTCGGTGATGGGGATGCGCGGCACCGGCAGCCAGGACTTCACGGTGGACGACGTCGTCGTGCCGGCGCGGCGAAGTTGCCTGTCGGACGACAAGCCGAGCGAAACCGGCCCGTTGTACAACCCGCGCGCGTGGTACGTGAATCTTTGGACCCCCTCGGCGGCGAATGCCCTCGGCATCGCGCGCGGAGCGATCGACAGCCTGGCCGAGATCGCGGCCACCGAAGCCTCCACCATGTCGGCCAATCTGTTGCGCGACCGGCCGATGGTGCAGACCCGCATCGCCGAGGCCGAAGCCATCGTCAACGCCGCCCGGGCTTTTGTTTTCGACGCCGTCGGGCGGCTCTGGCGCGGCTTGTGTGCCGGAGCAACGCCATCGGATCAGGCAATCGCGCAAGGACGCCTGGCGCTGGTGCATGCGATGCATGAATCCGTCCGCGCGGTCGACAAGGTGTTTCACGCGGCGGGCACCAACGCGATCTACACGCGCCTGCCGCTGGAACGGGCCTTCCGTGACGTGCACGTGGCCGTGCAGCACGCCGCGGGGCTGCCGGGCTATTTCGAATCGGCGGGCAAGGTATTGCTCGGGCTGCGACCGGGCGACCCCGGTTGGTGAGCGTCGCAAGGAGGCAGGGATTGCCGCCTCGCGCAGGGCGAAGGACGATCGGGCAAACGCCAAGGGGAGAGTGACGATGACCGCACGTGTGCCAATGGTATCGCTGGAACGCGCCCGCGAACTCGGCGATGCGATGGGGATGCCCGCACGGCGTACCCAGAGCGAGGCGTTTCGCGTCGTGGCCAACAATCCCGGTGTGGCGAGGGTGGCGTTCAGCCAGTTGATGCAGTTGTTGGAGAACAACAAGTTCGACACCCGGTTGCGCGAACTGATGATCATGCGGATCGGCTGGGTCACCGGCTCGGCCTACGAGTGGACGCAGCACTGGCGGGTGGCGACCACGGCGGGGCTCCCGCCCGAGGACATTCTGGCAGTGCGCGACTGGCGGAATTCTGACCGCTTGACGCCGGTGGACCAGGCGATCCTGGCCGCCACCGATGAATGTCTCGGGGGAAAGTCCATTTCGGATGCCGTTTGGGCCGAGGTGGCGAAGCATGTCACCGACCCGGGACAGCAGGTGGAATTCATCATCGCCATGGGCAACTGGATGTCGTTCTCCTTGTTGTTTCGCAACCTGCGCATTCCGCTGGCGGAGGGGATCACGGTCTGGCCGCCTGACGGTCTGGCATCCCCCGCGGCGGATAACTAGGCATCAACGATCCGGGCAAGCCCGGCTCAGTGCGGCCTGACCACAAACCCATTGTCCCAATCAAGCACCAAGGAAACATCGATGTCCGAGGACTCAAGCATCCCGTTGTTGGACCATGAACTGGCGGAGGACGAGCTGGCGTGGATGCGAGCCGTTTATGAGGACTTCAGCAAGCTCCGCGCGGCGTGCTCCGCACGGGAACCAGCGTTCGATCCGAAGCAAGCGCTGCGGGAAGTGCTCGGCCGGGAAGCGCACAGGCTCGCAACGTCCGTGGACCTGTCGGGGCCCGGTCCGTGGCGTCTTGGCCAGAACCGCCATGGCCGCGGGGTTGCCGCGGTCTTCCTGCCAAGAGTGGAGTTGCACAAGCACGCGAAAAGTCGGACCGACCAGTTTCCCATGTATGTGGTCGGCGAGGCGGATGCGTTCTCCATCGGCGAGGATGCGCAACCCGTGCTGACCCCGGTGACCGGTGGGGACCATTTCCACAACGCGCCGGGTGCGCCGCATGCGTTCCTGCCGAAAGTGGGCAAGCCGATCCCGGGCAACTGGGAAATCGCTTTCATCGCGATCACCCCGCGCAATTTGCGGGAGGACACGCAGAGCGTCTCGGACGATGTCAGGGCGGCGTATAAGCGCGTGGTCGGGACAGAGGCGCCACTGGGCGTGTAAAATGCGGCGCCCGACAAGATTGACGTACGGGACGGACCGCCCCACCCGTCATGGCCGGGCTTGACCCGGCCATCTATCGCGGCACCACATCTACATAGATGGCCGGGTCAAGCCCGGCCATGACGATTGAGGCGGCGGTGCGAACCAGCGGAAGGTCAATCGTCAGGGTGGCTGGTGTAACGGCCGTCGCAATGCGGTGGAAATGCGAGCGCGAGATCGTGCTGTCCGTGCGGAGGGGCAAGAAAAATGGCAACCCAGGTTTTTGATTATATCGTGGTGGGCGCGGGATCGGCCGGATCGGTGCTCGCCAACCGGCTGAGTGCCGACCCGAAATATAAGGTGCTGGTGCTGGAGGCGGGACGGGAAAGCCATCCCTGGTCGCGCATCCCGGTTGGATTCGCCAGGCTGATCGAAAACCCTGCCGCCAACTGGCTGTATTCGTCGGAGCCCGACGAGGGCACCGGTCAGCGCCGCATTCCCGTCCCGCGCGGCAAGCTGCTGGGCGGCTCGTCCTCGATCAACGGCATGGTCTTCGTGCGCGGCCAGTCGCAGGACTACGATACCTGGGCGCAACTCGGCAATCGCGGCTGGAGCTACCGCGAGGTGCTGCCGATTTTCCGCGACATGGAAAGCTACCAGGGTGATGCGGACGACGAATACCGCGGCCGCAACGGGCCGCTGAAGGTCACCGAGAGCAATGAGACCGGACCGCTATACGACGCGCTGATCAAGGCGGCCGGCGAGGTCGGCATCGCCTACACCAGGGACTACAACGGCGCGAAGCAGGACGGCATCGGCATGACCCAGGCGACAATCCGCAAGGGCCGCCGGATGAGCACCGCCTACTGCTATCTCGATCCCGCGCGCGGGCGGCCAAACCTGACGATCCAGGCCAACGCGCTGACCGAATGCCTGCTGATCGAAGGCAAGCGCTGCGTCGGCGTGCGCTACACCGTCAACGGCCAGCAACGCGAAGCCCGCGCGGGCCGGGAAGTCATCGTCAGCGCCGGTTCGATCAATTCGCCGCAGCTTCTGGAACTGTCCGGCATCGGCCAGCCGGAATTGCTGCAAAGCCTCGGCATCGAGGTCCGCCACGCGCTGAAGGGCGTCGGCGAGAACCTGCGCGATCATTACTCGCCACGCATGAAATGGACGGTGCCGGCCGCGCTCGGCATGACCTACAACGACAAGGCGCGCGGCCTCGGCCTGGTCTGGCAGGCGCTGCATTACGCGCTGAACCAAAAGGGATTGCTCGGCCTGCCGGCGTCGCCGATCCGCGCCTATATCCGTACCCGCGCCGGGCTGGATGCGCCGGATGCGGCGATCTCCTGGATTCCCTTCCTGGCCGACCCGAATTTCAAGCTGGCGAAAAAATCCGGCATCACCGCGATCATGAACATCCTGCGCTCGGAAAGCACCGGCAGCATTCATGTGTCTTCGAAACAGCCGAACCGGCCGCCGGCGATCCGCTTCAACTTCATGAGCGCCCAGCTCGACCGCGAGGTGACGTTGGAAGCGATGCGCATCACCCGGCGGATCATGACCGCACCCGCCATGCGCGACATCGCCACCGACGAGATCGCGCCCGGCGTCAATATCCAGGCCGATGACGAATTGCTCGATTGGGTCAGGAAGAATGCCGAAACCACCTACCATCCGGTCGGCACCTGCAAGATGGGCTCGGACCCGATGGCCGTGGTGGACAACGAACTCCGCGTGCATGGCATGGAGGGCCTGCGCGTCGCCGACGCATCGATCATGCCGACGCTCACCTCGGGCAACACCAATGCGCCGTCGATCATGATCGGCGAGAAGGCATCCCGCATGGCGCTGGCGGCGGCAGCGTGATCGACGGCGATGCGAACCACCCCGCGGCGCTACCTGGCGCAGTTATTCCCCAACGGACCCTTACCGCTCGGTCCATCTCGCCCGCAGGCGCTGCGCCATCCGCCGCCCCAGCGCGGCGACCGATCCGCCCCCGCCGATCTCCAGCCAATGCAGCGGAGTCGTACCATCCGCCAGGCTGCGCTTGTAGCGCCCCTCGCCGGCGAGCAGATCATAACGGTTCAATCCGGCGGCGGCGGCGAGGCGGATCGCCTGCTGATGACAGGTTAGCCCGGGCTTCTGGTGGCGGCCGGCGCCGGCGTAGTCGAACCCCCCCTGATAGGCCAGTGCCTGCCCCCGGTAGCGGAAATTGTACAGCAGCCCGACCACCTGCCGACCCGCCGTCACGCGCAGCAGATCGATCTCGCCGCGCAGCATGCCGCGATCGATCAGCGCATGGTGGAACCGCGCGAAGAACGGCTGGGCGAAGGCGCCGGGATGGCCGCGCGCCGTCCAGGTCGCCTGGTGCAGCGCCGCCAACTCATCCAGCCAGCCATGCGCCGTGGCCGCGGTATCCGCGCGATGTGCCGCCAGCGGTCCAAGCGCCGCATAGTCGCGGTCCGACCGACGCAACTGGTAGCGGCTGTTGGCGCTCAGCCCGTCCAGGAAATCGTCCCCCGCCGCGCGCAGCCGCGCCAGGTCGATCCAGGGCGCCTCCCCGCTGCGCCGGATCGCCACCGGCCCGGCGGCACGCGCCGCTTCGAGCGTTGCCTCGCCGACGCCGCTCAGCACCAGCCGGCGCGGCACCAGGGGCCGCACGGTCCCCAGCGGCGCCCACCGCGCGGCGCGCAGCCAGTCCCGCAGGGCGGGCGTAGCCTGCCGCGCCACCAACACGCCGTTATGCTCTATGAACGGCGTATCGCGGACCCCATCTCCGGTCTCGCCCAGCAGCAGCGTCTGCCGCAGAAACCGCCGCCGGTTGAACAGCGCGAGGGCGACGGTCTCCCCGTCCTGTCGCACCTCCAGCAGCACAGGATCGGGAAAGCGCTCCTCGGCCAGGCAGCCGGTCCAGGTCCAGCTCTGGAAAAACGAACAATCGGCCTGCGCCTCCAGCGCGCGCCAGCGCTCGCCCAGCGCGGCGAAGTCGGGCACCGGCAGCAGGGCGATGCTGGTCACGCGGCTCCCGGCGGCGCGTCATTGCGCCACAGCGCGCCATAGGCCCGGAACATCGCCGCCTGGTCGAACTCGGCCCGCGCTTTCGCCTGGTTGGCGGCCCCGATTCGTGCGCGCAGCGCGGGATCGTTGAGCAATACGGTCAGCGAGCGGGCCAGATCCGCCGCGTCCAGCTTGCCGACAAACGGCGCGTTTTCCGCGGCCAGCATGGCGCGCACGTCGCCGACATCGGTCGCCGCCACCGGCAGCCCGGCCGCCATCGCCTCGATCATCGACAGCGGCATTTGTTCGGTGTCGGACGACAGCGCGAACACGTCGAAGCCGGCATACAACGGCGCCGGATCGTCGACATGTCCGGTAAACCGCACGCGCTCCCGCAGCCCGAGCGACTGCGCCAGGTCCTCCAGCGCCGCACGTTCCGACCCGTCGCCGGCGATCACCAGCCGCGCTGCCGGCCCGACGGCGGCGAACGCCCGCAGCAGGCGCCCAAGGTGCTTTTCCGCGCGCAGGGCCGCGACGGTCCCTATCACCGCCGGTGCATCGACCGCGCGGGACGGGGCGCGCGCCGAGGCGAACCGCTCCAGGTCGATGCCGTTCGGAATGTAGCGCACCCGGTCCGCCGGCAGCCGCCAGATCGTCGTGGCGATGCGTTGCAGATTGCGCGACGGCAGGACCACGGTGCTGCGTGCCAGCACCAGCCGGCGGATCAGCGCACGGCGCGGGAGTTGCCCGTCGCGTTCCTCCGGGCCGAAGCCGTCCTCGATGTGCACGTGGCGGGCGATCGGCAGCAGGTCGGCCATCGCCCATTCGATCGCGCCCCAGTTGTTGGTCACCAGCAACGCGGGGCGCCAGGCGCGCAGCAAACGGCGGAAATGCCACACATTGCCGAAGGTCGCCCGCTTCGGCGCGACAACCGTGGGAAAGCTCACGTCGAGGTCCGGTCGCAACCGCTCGCGGCAGCCGAGATTGCCGTCCAGCGACACGACGATATGGCGGAACCCGGCGCCGAAATGGTTCGCCAGCGCGGCGAAGCGCACCTGCGCGCCGCCCACCCCGAAGCCGGGAAACACATGCATGATCAGCGGCGCTGCCGTGGTCGGTTGCCGCGCTTCGCCCGTCGTCAGTCCTGCCACCTTGACTCCCGGTCCCCGACCGAAGACCGACGCTGATGCGCGGCAAGTGTAACGCAACTGCTTCGACCCCCGCAACGCTCGCTGCCTTGCGTGCGGTGTCGCCGGCAATAGCGGCCTTCCGGTGGCGCCCTGGCTGGATCAGGCGCGGCGCGCGACGCTGCCGTCGCCCCGCCAAAGCGGTGGCGGGTCAGTCCGCCGCGTTCGACAGCTCCAGGTCAGGCGGCACCCGCCCGCCGCGGCTTTCCGCCGCGGCACGCTGCTCCGCCAGCCTGGCGAACCGGACTGCCAGGCTTTCCAGGCCACGCAACGCCTCGGGCGTTCGGGCGGTGGCTGCCATTTGCTGATACAGCTCAGCCTGAGCCCTCAACTCGTCGGTTGTGCGTTGGCTGAGCGGGACATGTTTGCGCATCGGCACCTTATGCCAAGCGCCGGCCGAGTCTTGCAAGCTCTGGTTGTGCCAGCCGGACACATTCTCGTGAATCCCATGGCGGCGGCAGCCCGCGGATTGGGCGACGTAATACGAGGGTAGGCGCTTGCGCCCCTGCGGCCGTCCGATGCTGCGCAGCAACGACGTCGTCCTGGCAATGCTTGATCCAGATCAATGCGGCATCCCGATGGTTGCGGATATTTCGTATCCGTTCCGGAATTCTCCGGGGGGATGTCATGCGCAAAAAGCTTTGCATGCTCGCGCTCGCCCGCGATCTTGCGGCAATAGCCAGCGACACGAAGGACCGGGACACCGCGGCCAGGCTGATCGCACTGGCGAACGAGATACTCACTGCGGCCGGTCACCCGCCGCAGGCGCCGGGTGGCGGGCTCCACTGACGGCGGCGGCGAGCCGCGGTAACCGGACCTCCGCAGGCGCGCGGTCCGGCCTCGTCGCATGCGTGCATGGCGGCCCTTGAGGCAGATCAATGCAAGCTTTGCAGAAACCAGTCGAGATACGGGCAGAATTTGCTCAGCAACGGAAACATGAGGATGGGTGACGACCTTTCCATGGTGGAATTGGCCCGGCGGCTTGGCGAAGTGGCCAGCCAGACGCGCGACCCGGAGTCGGCACGTCGTCTGATGGCACTGGTAAACGAGGTGCTGGCAGCCGCCGGTCTTCCGGCGCAATCGGGCGACAGCCCTGCGGTCACTGAATCGCACAATGGCGGATGACGTCCCTGCGGCCTGGGTCGGAGCGATGATTGCGCCGCGGCGGTTGAGCCGGCGGTTCAGGTTCGGGACAGCTCCGGGAAGTCCTCCTCGCGGAATTCGCCCGCCGCCCGGGTGCCTTGTGCCACGCGTGCCGCTTCCGCCTGGCGCAGTTCGACACGGCGGATCTTGCCGGAGATGGTCTTCGGCAGTTCGGCGAATTCGATCCGCCGCACCCGCTTGAACGACGACAGCCGCTCCCGCAAATGGCGGAAGATGGACAGCGCCGTGTCGCGATCGGCCGGCGTGCCCGCGGTCAGCGTCACGTAGGCCTTCGGCACCGCGAGCCGCATCGCATCCGGCGCCGGCACCACAGCGGCTTCGGCGACCGCCGCATGCTCGATCAGCGCGCTTTCCAGTTCGAACGGGCTGATGCGGTAGTCCGAGGCTTTGAACACGTCGTCGGCGCGGCCGACATAGGTGTAGTAGCCGTCGGCATCGCGCGTCGCGACGTCGCCGGTGCGATAGGCGTTGCGGCCCAGCGGGACGAACGAGCCGTCGTCATTCTGGTAACCGCGCATCAGTCCGACCGGCGGCGGGTTCAGGTCGATGCAGATTTCTCCCTCCTCCACGGCGTTGTCTTCGGCATCCAGCAGGCGGATGTTGTAGCCGGGAGCTTCCAGGCCCATCGAGCCGGGCTTGACGGTCTGGCCGGGGAAGCAGCCGATCTGCAAGGTGGTCTCGGTCTGGCCGTAGCCCTCGCGCACCGTCAGGCCCCAGACCCGCTGCACATGCTCGATGACCTCCGGATTGCACGGTTCGCCGGCGGAAAGCACCTCGCGCAGCGCGGTCTTGTACTGCGCCATGTCCTCCTGAATAAACATGCGCCATACCGTCGGCGGAGCGCAGATCGTGGTGACCTTGTTCTCGACGATCGCCCCCAGCATGCCGCGCGCGTTGAAGCGCGGCTGGTTGGCGATGAACACCGTTGCGCCGGCGTTCCAGGGGGCGAAAAAGCAGCTATAGGCGTGCTTCGCCCAGCCGGGCGAGGAGATGTTCAGGTGCATGTCGCCCGGCTGCAAGCCGATCCAGTACATGGTGACAAGGTGGCCGGCCGGATAGCTTTGGTGGCTGTGTTCCACCAGCTTGGGGCGGGACGTGGTGCCGGAGGTGAAATACAGCAGCAGCGGGTCGGTCGCCTTGGTCGGCGCGTCCGCGGCGAACGTCGTCGGCCCGCTGCGCAGATCGTCGTAGCGATGCCAGCCGGCGGGTGCGTCGCCCAGCGCGATGCGCGTGACGCTGGGATCGAGGCCGTCGAATTTCGGCGCGTCGGCGGCGTTGGCGACCAGGTGGCGCACGCGGCCGCGCTCGAACCGGTCCTTGAGGTCGTAGGCGGAAAGCAACGTGGTCGCCGGGATGACGACGGCACCGAGCTTCATTGCGGCGAGCATCACCTCCCATAGCGGCACGACGTTGCCGAGCATCAGCAGGATGCGCTCACCGCGCCTGACGCCGAGCGCGCGCAAACCATTGGCGACCTGGTTGGACGCGGCGGAGAGTTCGGCGAAGCTGCATGCCGCGGCACCGTCGCCGACGATCTTCAGTGCAAGCTGGTTGGCGTGCGGGCCGTGCGCCAGCTCGGCGTCGAACCAGTCGAGCGCGTAGTTGAAATGTTCGAGCTGCGGCCAGCGGAATTGGGCATGCACCGTGGCGTAGTCGGCGCGGTGCGTGAACAGGAACTCGCGTGCCGCCTTGAACGCTTCCGCTGTCATGATTGCCTCCCGCTCATTCCGCCGTGGCCGGGCTTGACCCCATAGTCATGGAGACGCACCGGCGCTTCCCTCGTCATGGCCGGGCTTGACCCGGCCATCTGTGCCGGCACCCTGCCGCGATAGATGGCCGGGTCAAGCCCGGCCATGACGCGGGAAGCGCCGGTGCGACGGAACGCTCACACCCAGCCATGACGCATTATGATCGTTTCTGTCCCGCCAGCCAGCGGAATACCACAGAGAAGTCCTTGGCGCCGTCCCCGGCATCGACCACCGCCTGGTAGAACGACAGCGCATGCGCCGCGAGCGGCGTCGGCGATCCGGTGGCATCCGCCGCCGCCTGCGACAGCTTCACATCCTTCAGCATCAGCGCTGCCATGAAGCCGGGCGCGTAGTCACGGTTCGACGGCGCCGCCGGCACCGGGCCCGGCGCCGGGCAGTAATTGCTCAGCGCCCAGGACTGGCTCGTGGCGGTGCTGGCGATCGCGTACAGCTTGTCCCAGTCGAGGCCGAGTCTCTGCGCCAGCAGAAAACCCTCGGCCACGCCGACCATGTTGATCGCGAGCATCATGTTGTTGCAGATCTTCGCCGCCTGGCCGGCACCCGGTCCGCCGGCGAGGAAGATGTTCTTGCCCATGGCATGCAGGATCGGCAGGCCACGGGCGAAGGCAGCCTCACTGCCGCCGACCATGAAGGTCAGCGTGGCGTTCGCGGCGCCGACCGTGCCGCCGGACACCGGCGCATCCAGCATCTCCAACCCGGCCTGTTCGGCCGCCGCGGTAACGGTGCGCGCGCTCTCGACATCGATGGTGGAGCAATCGATGAGCAACGGCGTCGCGCCCTGCACCGCCTCGATCAAGCCGCCCTGATGCAGCCAGACGTCACGCACATGCTCTCCCGCCGGCAGCATGGTGATGACGAACTCGGCGCCGCGCGCCGCGTCGGCGGCGCTGGTCGCAACGCCGCCGCCGACCGTGGCAAGCTGCTGCAAGGCGGCGGGATTGACGTCGTAGCCGGTGACGCGATGCCCGGCCTTGAGCAAGTTCGCCGCCATCGGCGCGCCCATGTTGCCCAGCCCGATGAAACCGATGGTCGCCATGGTTCAGAGTACCTCGAACACGTCGTAAACCGGACCCTCCGGCGGGCGCCGCCCGGTGCCGACGGCAATGATGCGGTTCAGCCAGTCGTATTTCGCCGCGGCGGTTTCGAACGCCACCGAGATGCGGAAATAATACTCCGCCGGATCGACGGTGTCGCCGCGGTTGAGCCGGTCCATCACCGCTGCCGACCCGTGCCGCATGCCGCGATAGGTCATGCCGATCGTCGCGCCGTCGTCGGTTTCCAGCACCAGCCGCACGTCCAGCGTGGTTGCGCCGTCCGGCCGCAGGATGATCCAGTCGGCGCCGCCGGGCAGCACCTTGCCCTTCAGCCGCGCGCCTTCGAACGTGCCGCCGGCGACCAGGCCGACGCGGCGGTTGCCGTTCGGCGTGGCGCCGATCGGCTGCATGCCGGCCACCTGAAGGGTCATGGTGAACAGGGGTGCGGTGCGGATTTCGGCCATGCTGTCCTCGCGCGCGATCGGATCGGCGCGGATCAGACCCGATCCGCCGGGCGGAGACAAGGGACCGGCGACACCACCGCGGGGCACCCGATTTCGTGATTGCTCCAGCCACCCGAAAGCGCAACATCACGCTATTGATACCAGAACTTTTGGCGTCTCGACTGGACTTGCGCGAGAAAAGTGCAGTACGAATCAAGCTTGTCAGTGCTTGCCTGATCCATTGGAGAACGGCCATGGCAAGAATTCTCGTGGTCGATGACGAGCCGATGCTGTGCGATCTGTTCCGCGGATGGTTGCAGGAGAGTCTTGGCGCGGACGTGGCATGCTCGTTGACCGGTACGCTCGCAGCCCAAATGATGGTCGGCAGGGGATTCAATCTCGCGCTGATCGATGCTGTGCTGCCCGATGCTTCGGGCATTGCGCTGGCCGCACTCGCGGCCAACCACAATACGCCCGCGCTGCTGATGTCCGGCCATCCGGAGATCATCGACAAGCTTGACCGATGCGGTTTTCCGACTCTGAAAAAGCCCTTCCCGTCCTCCCGTCTGCTGGCCGAGGCGTCCAGCATCATGCGTCATGCGGCCGAGAACATTCTCGCCGTGCAGGCGTCGGCCGCCGAGATGCGGGTGCGCACCCAGGCGCTGAAAGCCGCGATGGACGAGTCGCACCGGCTGGCGGATGCGATCGCCGCCCGGACGGACGCCTGAAACCCCGACGCCGGCTCGCATTTCCCGCCGCACCGGTATTGCTCTAACCTGCATCCGCCGCATGCAGAGAGGAGCCAGCATCATGCCGAGCGATTACCCGTTGCCGTCCAGCGATCTCGCAAGCCTTGGCTTCGCCGCGAGGCCGATCGAGCACCTCGACCGGCTGATCCAGCAGCATATCGAGGAAGGCCGCTATCCGGGCGCGCAGATCGCCCTGGCGCGGCATGGGCAACTGGCGTTGTTCCGCACCTATGGCAATGCGAAGAGCGAGCCCTCCAGGCTGCCGGCCGCGAACGACACGCTGTTCCTGCTGTTCAGCCAGACCAAGGTGCTGACCAGTGCCGCGGTGTGGACGCTGGTCGAGGAAGGCAAGCTGTCTTTCATGGACAAGGTGTCCGATCACCTGCCGGAATTTGCCGCGCGCAGCAAAGCCGACATCACGCTGGAGCAGGTGATGACGCATCAGGGCGGCTTTCCGAATAATAACGTTACCAAGGCGACCTGGACGGACCATGCGCGGATGCGGGCCGAGGTCTGCGACTTCTCGCTCGACTGGACGCCGGGTTCGAAGCTGCAATACCACGGCCAGGCGGCGCACCTGGTGCAGGCGATGGTGATCGAGGCGGTCACCGGCCAGGACTACCGCGACGTGATCCGCCAGCGCGTGATCGAGCCGCTTGGGCTCGGCAACGACATCTTTGTCGGCGTGCCGACGCAACAGCAGAACCGCTGCGCCAATACCTATGCGCCGGAACCGCGTGACAATTCTGCCGAGTTCCGCGCTGCGGGTTTGCCGAGCGGCGGTGGTTTCGCGACGGCGCGCGGCATGGCGGCATTCTACCAGATGCTGGGCGCCGGTGGACGACTGGGCAATCTGCGGCTGTTCTCGCCGCGGCTGATCGCCTACGTGTCGCGCAGCCATACCGGCGAGCGTGGCGATGAGCAGATGAACGGTATTCCGATGCATCGCGGGCTGGGGCCGCATGTGCGCGGCGAGAGCGATCGCATCCGCGGCCTCGGCACGATCGGCGCGCCGGTGACGTTCGGTCACGGCGGCGTCGGCTCGTCGTATTCCTGGGCGGATCCGAGCAGTGGCGTGTCGTTCAGCTACCTGACGAATTTCGTGTCGCCCGATCCGTGGCATTCGGCGCGGCTCGATCGCGTGGCGAACCTGGTGCACGCGGCGATCGACTGAGCGCGCCCGTCGTTCCGCCGGCTGGGTGGGGTTGGCAAAACGGGCCGCCGCGGCCAACTGCGGCGGCCCGTTTTTTCGTTGCTTGAGCCGCGGCGCGAGATCCGGCGCCGACGGGCGAATGTCAGGAAAAACCCTACAATTGTCAGGAAAACCTTTGACGCCGGCTGACGGTCGGGCATAGGGTTTCAACACTTGTCGCACCGGGCAACGGAATGGCGGAACCGCCATCCGTTTGGTTCTGTGATGTAATAATGACGACAAGGCCGAAAAATCTAAATAATAAACAGGGAGTTCCCGTCAATGTCTGCTGCCGCCGGAAGTAATCCGTCCGTCCCATGGTGGAAGGAGCCCACCAAGGACCAGTGGTATGCCTTTATTGCTGCGTGGCTGGGATGGACGCTCGACGCGTTCGACTTCACCGTATTCCTGCTGATCATGCACGCGATCGCGCAGGAGTTTAACGTTTCGATGCTATCGGTGACGTTCGTGTTCACCATCACGCTGTGGATGCGTCTTGTGGGGGCCACCGCCTCCGGCTGGATGGGCGATCGGATCGGCCGCAAGAAGCCGTTGATGCTGGCGATCCTCGGCTATTCGCTGTGCAACTTCGCCGCCGGCCTGGCGCCGAGCTTCACGTTCCTGTTCGTCGCCCGCGCCATCCTCGGCCTGTTCATGGGCGCCGAATGGCCGGCCGGATCGGCCCTGGCGATGGAAACCTGGCCGCAGCGCTCGCGCGGGTTCATGGGCGGCGTCTTGCAGGGCTCCTGGGGCATCGGCTTCCTGATGTCGTTCGCCATCTATGGCCTGTTCTACAATTCGCTCGGTTGGCGCGGCATGCTGATCGTCGGCGTACTGCCGGCGTTCGCGGTCCTCTATGTGCGCTTTTTCGTCAAGGAGCCCGAGGTCTGGGTGGAAAACCGCCGGCTCCAGCGCACCCAGAACCGCGAGGTCAAGGTGCCGCTGTTCAGCATCTTCAAGCGCGGCATGCTCGGCAACACCCTGACCGCGTGCTGGTGGATGGCGAGCGGATTCGTCACCTACTATTCCGTTACCGTCCTGTTCGCGACGCATCTTCAGGTTGACCTGCACATGTCGCCAGGGGCGATCGGCGAGGTCGGCGTCGCCGCCAACCTGGTCACCTTCCTGTCCAGCGCGGGCTGGGGTTGGCTGGCGGACAAGCTGGGCCGCCGGGCGTCGATGATCATTCCGGCGCTGATCGCCATCCCGCTCGCCCCGATGTATCTCCTGAGCCACGATTACTCGCTGATCTGGTGGGGGTTCGTGTTGCAGGGCGCGGCGGGCAGCGGCGGCATGCAAAGCCAGATGGCGACCTACCTGAACGAGCGGTTCCCGACCGAGGTGCGGGCGACGGCGAGCGGCTTCTGCTATCACCAGGGGGCGATCTGGGGCGGCCTGGTGGCGCCGATCGTCGCCTATTTCGCCACCGTCTGGGGCCTCGGCTACGCGATCCCGATGATGATCGGGACGATGATCTTCGCACTCAGCTACGTGTTTGCATTGCTGGTGGGGCCGGAGACCAAGGGCAAACAACTCGTGGCGGATCTGGTGGTCGCCTGAGCGTGCAGCCGGCCATGCGCTGCCGGCGCCGACGCCGGCAGCGCATGGGCATGTCAGTTGCCGGGGGACCGGGCCGTCCGCGGAGAACTGTCTGATATGGCCCGCGCATTGGGGCAAGCGTGGCTAGGCCTGTCGTGTCGGCGGCGGAATGGCGGCAGCGCCGCTCCGCTATCGGCATTGCCGAGCGCCGGAACGGCAAGTTCGCAGAAGTTCAAAAAAACCCAGGGAGTTGCCGAACATGTCTGTCAGCACCGGAAGTGACCTGTCAGTACCGTGGTGGAAAGAACCGACCAAAGACCAATGGCTGGCCTGGTGGGCCGCCTGGCTCGGTTGGACACTGGATGCGTTCGACTTCACGATTTTCCTGCTGATCATGGTGCCGATCTCGAAGGAGTTTAACGTCTCGCTGACCGAGGTCACCGCGGTCTTCACCATCACCCTGTGGGTGCGATTGCTCGGTGCCACCGCCTCCGGCTGGCTGTCGGATCGGATCGGGCGGAAGAAGCCGTTGATGATCTCGATCCTTTGGTACTCGATCTGTAACTTCATCGCCGGCTTCTCGCCGACCTTCCTGTTTCTGTTCATCTTCCGCGCATTGCTCGGCGTCGGGATGGGTGCCGAGTGGCCGGCCGGCGCGGCGCTGGCGATGGAATCCTGGCCGCCCCGGTCGCGCGGGCTGATGAGCGGCGTGCTGCAAGGCTCCTGGAGCATCGGCTTCGTGCTGTCCGCCGGCGCCTACGCGTTGCTGTACGATTCGATCGGCTGGCGCGGCCTGCTGTGGCTCGGCATCCTGCCGGCGCTCGCGGTCGTCTGGGTGCGCAAATACGTCAAGGAGCCCGAGGTCTGGGTGGAGAACCGCAAGAAGCAGCGGGAGCAATCGCGCGAAGTGCACGCGCCGCTGTTTGCCATCTTCAAGCCGAAGGTACTGGTCAATACGCTGACGTCGTGCTGGTGGATGGCGAGCGGCTTCGTGGTTTACTACTCGATCTGGTCGCTGTTCGCGACCCACCTGCAGCGGGATCTTCACTTGGGGGCGTTGATGGTCGGCGCGCCACTGATTGTCGCCAACCTCGTGGCCTTCCTCGCCAGCGGCTTCTGGGGCTGGGTGGCGGACGTGATCGGGCGCCGCTGGTCGATGATGATCCCGGCCTTCATCGGCATATTCGTCACGCCGGTCTACCTGCTGACCACCGATCCTTTGTGGATCATGCTTGGCTTCATCACACAGGGCTTCTTCGCCGGGGCGATCTACGGCCAGAACCCGAGCTACCTGGCCGAGCGCTTCCCGACCGAGGTGCGCTCCACTGCCAGCGGCTTCTGCTACCACCAGGGGGCGATCTGGGGCGGGTTCGTGGCCCCGATCCTGACCTACTTCGCCATCAATAGCGGGGTCGGCTTCGGCATCCCGATGTTGATCGGCACGGTGGGCGGCCTGGTCAGCTTCATTCTCGCCTTGTCGGTCGGTCCGGAGACCAAGGGCAAGGAACTGGTGGCGGATCTCGAGGTTTTCGCCACCGCCGAAGTTCCCTGATCGGCCGGGTGGCGTTGCCGTCCGATGGCGCGGCCAGCTAGTCTGGCCGCGCCATGCCTTATGCCAGCAACGACGAGCTGCCGCCGTCGGTGGGCAACCACCTGCCGCCGCACGCGCAGGACATTTTCCGCGAGGCGTTCAACCACGCCTGGCAGCAGCACGGCGGCGACGAGGCGACGGCGTTTCGCATCGCCTGGGCCGCGGTGAAGCGCAGCTACCGCAAGCGCGGCGATGCATGGGTGCCGATCGGGCGGTGACTATCCCACCTTCCGGAACTTGTGCAGCGACCGCAGATTGTCCGGCCGCGGCTTGTCGGGCCAGGTCTGCGGCCAGTTGGTCCACGACACCTCGCCGACGTACAGGTCGCCGCGCGAATCCACCGTCAGCCCGTGCGGCGCGAGGAACTCGGTCGGCCCGATGCCCGGTCCCAACCCGCCCAGCCGCGCGATGCGCTTGCCGGTGTTGTCCACGATCGTCACGCGCGGCCCGAGATTAGGCACGTTGCGGCTGACCGGCTGTACCGCACCCAGCTCTCCGATATAGCAGATCGGGCACTTGCCCGGCGGCATGAACAAACCGCACGGACGATGCAGGTTGTTCCACTGCGTCTCGTAACGCCCGTTCCCGTCGAATACCTGCACGCGGTGGTTCTCGCGATCCGCCACATACACCCAGCCATCGCCGTCGCAGGTAATGTTGTGCGCGATATTGAACTCGCCCGGATCGGTGCCGGGCCCGCCCCACGACATCAGCAGTTTGCCCCCCGGCGAGTATTTGTGCACGCGAGAATTGCCATAGCCGTCCGACACGTAGATATCGCCCTGCGGCGACATCGCGGTGTGCGTGCAGCGATGGAATGGCTCGCCGCTCATATACGGCGCCGGTTTGCCCGGAATGCCGAGCGTCAGCAGTACCTTCCCCTCCAGCGTGCACTGGCGGACCGTGTGGTCGCCGTCGTCGGTCAGCCAGATCGTGTCGTCCGGTGCCATGAACACGCCGTGCGCGCGGGGAAATATGCCCTCGCCCCAGGAGCGCAGGAAGTTGCCGTCGTGATCGAACACGATCATCGGGTGCTCGCCGCGGTTGAACACATAGACGTTATCGTTGCGATCGACGCCGACCGAGCCGATTTCCTTGAACGACCAGCCTGGCGGCAGCTTTGCCCAGTTTTCCACCGGCTCGTAGGTATACTCGCCGTTGCCCACTGTCGCCATGGCGTTGCTCTCCCCTTCGCAGCAACCGAAGCTTGTCACGAAGCCGGCGGCGAGGAAACCTCAGCCGTGCCCCTGGTTCGGCTGCCGCCTTGACGTGCGCGATACAGGGAACACGATAGGCGCGGGATATGGGCAATCAAGCCTGGAGGAAACGGCGATGGCGGATGTGCGGATCGTGGCGACCGGCCTGGGTTTTCCCGAGGGACCCGTGGCGATGCCGGACGGCTCGGTGATCCTGACCGAGATACGCAACCGGCGCGTGTCGCGCGTCACGCCGGACGGCACGGTGAGCACGTTGTCCGACACCGGCGGCGGCCCGAACGGTTTGGCGCTCGGCCCGGATGGCGCGCTGTACGGCTGCAACAACGGCGGCAGCCGCTATGTGGCGGGCTCCTCCATGGGCCAGGGGCCGCTGGAAGGCTACGCCGGCGGCTGGATCGAACGGATCGATGCGAAGACCGGCAACACCCGCAAGCTCTACACCGAGGTGAACGGCAACCGCCTGTCCGCGCCGAACGACCTGGTGTTCGACCAGCATGGCGGGTTCTATTTTACCGATCTCGGCAAGCGCTACGCGCGGCATCGTGACCACGGGGGCTTGTATTACGCGCTGCCCGACGGCTCGAAGGTGCTGGAAATCGCCTTTCCGATTCTGAGTCCAAATGGTTGCGCTCTGTCACCGGACAACCGGACCGTCTACGTCGCCGATACCGAAAGCGCGCGGCTTTGGGCGTTCGATATCGTTTCGCCAGGCGTGCTGAAGAAGGACGTCACCCACGCTCCGCATGGTGGCCGACTGGTGGGCAGCATCACCGGTCATGCAAGGTTCGACAGCCTGGCGGTGACCGCAAGCGGCAACATTTGCGTCGCGACGCTGAACACCGGCCACATCACCGTGTTCTCGCCGCACGGCGATGTGCTGGAGCAAGTGAAGATGCCGGATACCTATCCGACCAATATCTGCTTCGGCGGCCCCGATCTGCGAACCGCCTTTATCACCTTGTCGGATAGCGGCCGGCTCGGCGCAATGCCGTGGTCGGAGCCCGGGTTGAAGCTGCACTACGCATGATGCGTCCGGACGATCGGCCGCGGCACCGACAACCTCCGTCGGCCGGTCCCGCCTGCTCATGTTGTCGTTACGGAACTTGCGCCGGCGCCGGGGCGTTCTCAACTAACTCACCCCAGGATCCCGGCAGGAGAGTTCAGCATGAGCGATAGTTTGCAAGGTACGGCTCGCGAAATGGGCGGCCGCGTGCAGCGGAAAGTCGGCGAGGCGGTCGGCGATGCCAAGACGCAGGCGGACGGTCTGTACAACCAGGCGGCGGGCACGGCGCAGCAAATGTGGGGCCAGGCGCAGGACGCCACCGACCAGGTGAGTGGCGCGATCCGTGCGCAGCCTCTGATTGCCGCGGCCATCGCGGTCGGCATCGGCTACATTCTCGGCCGCCTGACCGCCTGACCCCCTGACAACGCAGCACGTCATCGTTGTGGCGCGGGCACCCGGTTTGGCACGGCCGGCGCGCGTCCGCCGTCAGGTTCATATCAGGACGCGGCGCGCCGGCCATGCCAACGGGGGAGATTGAACCATGCCGGCAGCCATCCGGAAGTCCCGCGTCAGTGAGGGCTCGCCCGATCCGCGCGGCGCCCACTGGGACGGTCTCGGAGTCAATTTCTCGCTGTTCTCGGCCAATGCCACCAAGGTGGAACTGTGCCTGTTCGACGATTCCGGCCAGACCGAGCTGGAACGCGTCGAACTGCCAGAGTACACCAACGAGATCTGGCACGGCTACCTGCCCGACGCGCGTCCCGGCACGATCTACGGCTACCGTGTGCACGGTCCGTACGATCCGGAAAACGGCCATCGTTTCAATCCCAACAAGCTGGTGCTCGATCCTTACGCCAAGGCGCATGTCGGCGCGTTGCGCTGGGACCACGCCTGCTTCGGCTATACGATCGGCGCGCCGGACGACGACCTGAGCTTCGACAAGCGCGACAGCGCACCGTTCGTGCCGAAATGCCGGGTGATCGACCCGGCCTTCACCTGGGGCCGCGAGCGCTCGCCGCGGGTACCCTGGGATCGCACGATCATCTACGAAACCCATGTGCGCGGCTTCACCAAACTGCATCCCGCGCTGCCGGAGAAGCTGCGCGGCACCTTCGCCGGCCTGGGCCGCAAGGAGGTGGTGGATTACCTCAGCGCGCTCGGCGTCACCGCCGTGGAACTGCTGCCGGTCCACGCCTTCGTCAACGACAGCCATCTGCTGGACAAGGGCCTCACCAACTATTGGGGCTACAATTCGATCGGCTTCTTCGCCCCCGACCCGCGCTATTCCGCCATCCCGGCCTTCGTGTTTTCCGAATTCAAGGAGATGATCGCGCGGCTGCACGACGCCGGCATCGAGGTGATCCTGGACGTGGTGTACAACCACACCGCCGAGGGCAACGAGCGCGGGCCGACGCTGTCGTTCCGCGGCATCGACAACGCCTCCTACTACCGGCTGATGCCGGAAGAGCAACGCTACTACATCAACGATACCGGTACCGGCAACACGCTCAACATGAGCCATGCGCGGGTGCTGCAAATGGTGACCGACAGCTTGCGCTACTGGGTGTGCGATATGCATGTCGACGGTTTCCGCTTCGACCTCGGCACGATTCTGGCACGCGAGTTTCATGGGTTCGACGCAGGCCACGGGTTCCTCGACTCCTGCGTGCAGGATCCGGTGCTGTCGCAGGTGAAGCTGATCGCCGAGCCCTGGGACATTGGTCCGGGCGGCTACCAGGTCGGCGAATTCCCCCCGGGCTGGGCCGAGTGGAACGATAAGTTCCGCGACACAGTGCGCGGATTCTGGAAGGGCGACGAAGGCAAGCTCGCCGAAATGGCGACCCGCCTGGCGGCCTCGGCCGATTGCTTCAACAAGCGCGGACGCAAGTCCTGGGCCAGTGTGAACTTCGTCACCGCGCACGACGGCTTTACCTTGCAGGACTTGGTTTCCTACAACGAGAAGCACAATCAGGCGAACGGCGAAGACAACCGCGACGGGAACTCCGATAACCTGTCATGGAACCACGGCGCGGAAGGCCCGACCGACGATGCGGAGATCTGCGCGCTGCGCGATCGGCAGAAGCGCAATCTGCTGGCCACGCTGCTGCTGGCGCAAGGTACGCCGATGCTGGTGGCGGGCGATGAGTTCGGTCGCACCCAGCAGGGCAACAACAACGCCTATTGCCAGGACAACGAGATCAGCTGGATCAACTGGGACGTCGGCGAGGGCGGTCTGGAACTGGCGGAATTCGTCCGCAAGCTGATCGCGCTGCGCAAGTCGTTTCCCATCCTGCGCCGGTCACGCTTCCTCACCGAGGCGTACAATGCCGAACTCGACGTGAAGGACGTGCGCTGGCTGACGCCCGTGGCCACGGACATCGAAGACTGGCACGATGGCAATGCCCGCTGCTTCGGCATGCTGATCGATGGCCGCGCGCGCGCCAGTGGCATCAAGCGGCCGGCGATGGACGCAACCGCGCTGCTGGTGTTGAACGCCCATCACGACGTAGTGAATTTTCGTTTGCCGGAGGTGGTTGGCGGGAATGTCTGGCGCTGCTTGGTGGACACCAATGCCTCCGAGGTCGAAGGTCAGAAGCGGTTTCGCTCGGGCGACGAGTACGCCGTGACCGGCCGCTCGTTCCTGCTGCTGGTGCTGGAGCCGGAGGCAGAACGTTCCATCGGGCTGCGCCGTGCGCTCGCGGCTTTCCGGCAGATGGCAGAGCAACCGATTCCGGTTGCCAATTCCGAGCCGGAGACAGCCGCCGCGCTGGAGACGGAGCAGGCACCCGGTTGAGGGGGCGACGGCTTTTACCAACCGCCCTGACGATTGACGCTCCGCTGCGTCGCTCGGGCCGCTGCTTCCGTGATGGCCTGTCCCGGCCAACTATGTTGCCGCGGCGCCGTGATCGATGGCCGGGTCAGGCCCGGCCATGACGGGTGGCGCGGTTGGTGCCAACCGCACAGTGCTACATCCATGCTGCCATCTTCGACGGCTCCCTGCTTGCCGCGTCGCGCCGGGTGCCTGCCGTTCCGTCACGCCCGCGCCTGACGGAACGGGACGACCGAACCGTCGTCCCGTGCGGTGTCGCGCGTTGCCAGCGCCACCAGTTTATCAAGCGATAGGGGATCCGCGAGGCAGGCCGATTGCTCTGCGGGAGTCATCGCCGCGAGCGCCTCCTCCGGCGATTGTGCGAGATCGAGCCTGGCGCGTGCCACTGTCAACGCAACGTCGATCGCTTGGGCTCGCATGGGTGGCGCCGCGGGCAGCATGCGACGATGCGTCGCACGCAGACCCGGATCCGTCAGCAACCGCAGCATGCCGCGCACCGGGTCGTGCGCGGTCGATAGGTCCTGCGTCAGGCGGTTGGCGCGTGCCAGTACATCAGGCGGGTGCATTTCCTCGGGGATGCGCAACAGGCCGAGGCGCCGCCATGCCAGACCGGTGCTACGGCGCGCGGTGAATGCCGCCAACGGAATCGCCAGCGCCAGGCCGAGCACGACGGGTGTCATCCACAACGCGAGCGACGACGATACGGCCCAGGCGATGCCGGCCAAAATCAGGCCGAGCGCCGTGTGCCAGCGATACTGCGCCGCGGTGACGCGGAACGGGACGCTGCCGTCGTCGCGCCGTTGCGCGTTCCAGCCGGAATCTCGGCCGGACAGAATGCTAGCAACGTGCAATGATTGCGTCAGCATCACCACCGGCGCCATCAACCCGGCAAGGATGCTCTCCAGCACGACGCTCACCAGCAAGCGCAGCGCGCCACCGCAGCCGCGACGATCCGCGCGTTTCAATGCAATCGCCCCGAGCAATTTGGGGATCAGCAGCAAGGCCATGGTGCCGACGAACATCCACATGGAGCGGACCGGGTCGATCACCGGCCATTGCGGAAACAGCGAGCGCCCTGCCGGAAAATAGTTCGGCGGCACAAAGCGCGCCTGCACGGCGATAAGGATGCCGCATAGCAGGAACAGCAGCCAGAGCGGCGCGGTGATGTAGGAACCGATGCCGGTGAGCAGATGCAGGCGGCTGATCGGGTGCAGTCCGCGGGTTGGCAGGATGGCGGCGTGTTGCAGATTGCCCTGGCACCAGCGGCGGTCGCGGATCGCCAGGTCGGTAAGCGACGGCGGACATTCCTCGTAGCTGCCCGGCAGCGCGGGCACCATGTGGATCGCCCAGCCGGCGCGGCGCATCAGCGCGGCCTCGACGAAATCGTGGCTCATGATCAGGCCGCCGAACGGTTTTCTGCCCGGTAGTTCCGGCAGGCCGGCCGACCCGGCGAAAGCGTGGGTGCGGATCAGTGCGTTGTGACCCCAATAGTTGCCCTCCGAGCCGTGCCACCAGGCGATGCCGTGCGCGATCAGCGGGCCGTAGACGCGGCCGGCGAACTGCTGCAAGCGGGCGAACAGCGTGCTGCCGCCGGTAATGATCGGCAGCGTCTGGATCAGCCCAACCCCCGGATGCTGTTCCATGGCATTCACCAGGCGGATCAGCGCCTCGGCGGTCATCACGCTGTCGGCGTCCAGGATCAGGAACTGCGGATAGGCGCCGCCAAAGCGCGTGACCCAGGCAGCGATGTTGCCGGCCTTGCGCGCGGTGTTGCGCTGCCGGTGGCGATAAAAGATGCGGCCGTCGCCGCCGGTGCGCTGGCGCAACGCGAGGAACGCGGCTTCCTCCTCGATCCAGGTGTCGGGGTCGGTGGTGTCGCTGAGAATGAAGATGTCGAATTGTTCCCCCGCCGCTCCCGTTGCCTGCAACGATTCCCAGATGGCCTGCAATCCTGCTGTCACCCGCTGCGGCGATTCGTTGTAGGTTGGCATCAACAGGGCGGTGCGTGTCGTCGGCACGGTCATGTCGCGAGCCAGCAGGCGTCTGCCGCCACCCGTCAGCAGCGAAAAGAACCCGGCCAGTGCGCTGGTGAACGACAGCGCGATCCAGGCGAACAGCGCCACGAACAGCGCCAGCATGACGATGGCGAGCACGGTCGGTCCGTTCACCGCCAGCACGCGATACATCTCGTGGGTAGCTTCGACTGTCATCGCCACGGCGCTGCCGATCACCAGCGTGCGCCGTGTGCCGATCAGCCGCGGCTCTGTCGCCGGCCTGGCATGGTACCCGGGCGCGGCACGCAGCGATTGCGTCGGCATCGCCAGCGGTGCCTCGTCGGGCAGCGCGCGGAATGCCGTGTCGTGGGTCACGATGGTGTCCAACGGCCGATCCATGTCTCGGTCAGCGGTTTGTCGCCGTCCATCAGTCTGGCATGCATCTCGACCACCGGCTGTTTTTGCGTATCAAGCTCGATGCTGACGCGCCAGCCGCCGAGGTCCGGGATGCGTTCGGCGACGGCATGCACGATCTTCCCCTTGTCCGTGCCGACGTCGAGTGCAGGCGGCGTCTCGGCGTTCCACGCGTCGAGCGCGGCGCCGGCGAAATCGATGACATATTGCCGGTTGTCGCCGTTCCACGATTTGCCGCTGCGCGTCTGCACGACGTGCGCGAAGGGGCCGGGCTCCGGCTCCGACCAGCACCAATGCATCTGGTAGGCGAGCTTGAATTCGCTCTTCTCTTTCAACGGATCATGCGGGCGCCAGAACGCGACGATGTTGTCGTTCACTTCCTTGTCGGATGGAATTTCCACCAATTCGACGACCCCCGGCCCCCAGTCGCCGCGCGGCTCGATCCACAGCGATGGGCGTTTCTGGTAGGCCGCTTCCAGATCCTGATAGTCCGCAAATTGCCTGCTCCGTTGCGCCAGGCCGAAGCCGCGCGGTCCGGTGTCGGAAAACGCGCTGATCTGCAAATTGCGCGGGTTGATCAGCGGCCGCCAGATGCGTTCGTCGTGGCCGGTACGCAACGCCAGCCCATCGGTATCATGCACGGCGGCGCGCCAGTCGTCGGCAGCGCCCTGGTCGTTTGGTCCGAAGAAGAACATGCTGGTCAACGGCGCCAGGCCGGCCTGGGCGATTTCGACGCGCGGGTACAGCGTGACCTCGGTGTCGAACAGCGTTTCCTGGCCCGGGCGGATGACGAAACGGAAGGCGCCCGCGGCGCTCTGGCTGTCGAGCAACGCATGGATGGTGATGGAGTCGGTGCCGGCGGCGGGGCGTTCCAGCCAGAAGCTGCGGAACAGCGGGAACTCCTCGCCGGAACTGTCGGCGGTCTTGATCGCCAGGCCGCGGGCCGACAAGCCATAGCCCTGGCCGCGCGCTACCGCACGAAAATAACTGGCGCCGAGGAAGGCGCAGACCTCGTCGAAATAGTCCACCCGGTTCAGCGGATATTGCAGCCGGAAGCCGGCAAAACCGATATCGCCGGTGGGCGGCTTCACCTTGTCCCAGGTGAACAGGTCGGCATTGTACGGCACCGGCGTGGCGCGGCCGTCGACGACCTGGAAGATGTCCACGCGATCCTTGTAGAGGTAGCCGCGATGGAAGAACGCCGCGGTGAAATTGGTGTCCTGGTCGCGCCATAGCGCCTGGTCCGGCTTGAAGCGGATCGTCTGGAAATCGGAATATTCAAGTTTGCTCAGCTCGGCCGGCAGCGTGGCATCGGGCGGCTTGAACGGCTGTGCCGCGAGTTGCCGGGCCATCGCCGGAACCGTGTCGTTGTCGAACAGCGTGCCCTGGTCATCCGCCGCCGCGGCGCGGGTCCCCAGCGCCAGCAGCAGGGATGCCCCCCCACATAGTACCTCGCGACGACGCACCGGAGCCTCCTTGCTGTGTCGGCACGTAGCGAACAGTAACATCGCGGCAAGATCGTGCAGCCGCTTCGCTGCTCACCGGGAGTTGTTCGCGCAGTCCCGCCCGGCAGCGTGCGTCGCCGGATCAGCCGGGCCTTCGCGCTACATCAGTTTGAGCAACAGGAACCCGCCAACCACGCCGGCGGCCAGCGCGCCGGTGACCAGCGCCAGCCGCCGCTCGATGAAGTCGCGCACCGGCGTGCCAAATATCCGCAGCAGCGCCGCCACCATGAAAAAGCGCATGCCGCGCGTGGCAACGCTCGCCGCCATGAACACCCAGAAATTGAAATGCGCCGCGCCCGACGCGATCGTGACAATCTTGTACGGGATCGGTGTCAATCCCTTGATCAGGATCACCCAGAGCCCGTACTGCGCGTACAGCGCCTGGAAGGCGGCGAAGCGGTCGCTATAGCCATAGAAGCGGATCAACGGCTGCGCGAGCTGGTCGAACACCGCGTAGCCGATATAGTACCCCAATGCGCCGCCGATCACGCTGGCGACGGTGCAGATCGCGGCGAACCGCCAGGCCTCGCGTGGCCGCGCCAGAGCCATCGGAATCAACAGCGCATCCGGGGGAATGGGAAAACAGCTCGCCTCCGCGAAGGCCACCACCGCGAGCCACAAGGGGGCGCGGGGCGAGGCGGCGAGCGCCAGCGTACGGGCATAAAGGTTGCGAAGCATGCGGCCTCTTAGCAGGCCCCGGCAGTCTGGTCACGCCTTGAAGCCGGCCTTATCGTCACCGCCCGCCACCGCTTGAGGACCTCGGATGCGCCGAATCGCCATCATCGCCGCCGTGCTGACGCTTGCCCTGGCCAGCCCGCTCACAGCGCAGGCGCCCGCGCCCGCGGGGCCACCGCATGCCTGGCTGTTCGGCGCCTGGATCGGCGGCATATTTCCCGCCCCGGTGACGCTCAACGCGCAGGAGTGCCTGGCGCAGCCGATGGTGATCTTCACGCGCGACGTGGTGATGCGCGCGGTCATGACGAGTCCGGCCTATGCCCAGCGGCTGATCGACACGGCGCGCGCTACCGGCAACGGCTTCGAAGTCCGGCTGCTGTCTGCCGCCGCGGCGCCCACCGCCGAACCGGGCTTTGGCTGCCCCGATCCGAACGTGCTCCCGGTGCAACGACGCGGCGAGAACGAGATCACCTTTCCCGGCTGCACCGAATTTCCCTTTCCGCTGATCCGCTGTGCCACGCACTGAGCAGCGGCCAATACCTGAGGAGATGTCACAACAATGACCCGCACCGTCGCCCGCCTGCTGGCGGAGAGTCTGGAAGCGCATGACGTGGACCAGATATTTTGCGTCCCCGGCGAGAGCTATGTCGGCTTCACCAGCGCGGTGTTGCAGCGGAATACCATCCGCATGGTGGTGTGCCGGCATGAGGGCGGCGCGGGCTACATGGCGGTGGCCGACGGCCGGCTGCGCAACCGCGCCGGCTGCTGCATCGTGTCGCGCGGCCCCGGCCTGTCCAACGCGATGGTGTCGCTGCACTCCGCGTATCACGACGCGACGCCCATGGTGATGCTGGTCGGCCAGGTGGAGCGCAAGGATTTCGGCCGGTTGGCGTTGCAGGAACAGAATTATTCCCGGTTGCTGTCGGACGTCACCAAGCTGGTAATCGAGGTGAACGAGCCGGAACAGGCGTCCGAAGCGATCGCGCGCGCCTTCCACATCGCGGAAAGCGGCACCCAGGGGCCGGTGGCGGTGATCCTGCCGGAGGACATCTTCGACGAAACCACCGATGCGGAGCCGGACCTGCCGCGGCCGCGCGTGCTGGCCGGGCCACGCGCGGCCGATCTCGACCAATTGGCGGACATGCTGGCGAAGGCGGAACGGCCGCTGGTGTTGGTGGGCGGCGCATTGCTCGCCGATGCGCTCTACGACGACGCGGTCTATGGCGATTTGCGCCGCTTCGCCGAGAATTGGATGCTGCCGATCTGTCCGACACATCGCCGCCCGACGCTGTTCGACGCACGGCATCCGAATTACGGCGGCTATATGGGAATTCGGGTTCCCGCCGACCTGATCAAGGAAATGAAGCGTGCCGACCTGATGATCGCGCTGGGCGAGCGGCTGACCGATACGGTGAGCCAGTCGTACAGTTTCCCCGCCGCGCCGCAGCCGCAACTGCCGCTGGTGCATGTGTGGCCGGATGCCAACGAGGTCGGCCGCGTGTTCCGCCCCGACCTGGGTATCGCCGCCAGCCCGCATGAGGTACTGCGGGCGCTGCTGGCGCGTGGCGCTCCCGGCGGCGCGGTGAAGCGCAAGGGCTGGGTGGACGGACTGCACGCGATCCACCGCAGGCTGCTGGAGAAGACCTGGGAACCGACTTCCGATGGCGTGAACTTCGCAGCTATCGTCTGCGAGGTTGACAAGCACCTGGCACCCGATGCGACCGTGACGTCGGATGCGGGGAATTTCGGCTCGTTCATCCATCGCTATATCGGCTTCAAGCCGGGGCAGATGTTCCTGTCGTCGATCGTCGGCGCGATGGGGTCGGGGATGCCGATGGCGGTCGCCGCCACGCTACGCCGGCCGGGCACCCAAGTTGTGGCGTTCATGGGCGACGGCGGCGCGCTGATGATGGGCAACGAGATCGCCACCGCCTGCCAATACGGCGGCAATCCGATCATGGTGATTTCCGACAACAGCATGTACGGCACGATCGGCATGCACAGCTACGTGCGCTATCCGGACCGGCCATTCATGGATGGCACCAGGCTGACCAATCCGGATTTCGCCGCGTGGGCGCGGTCGTTCGGCGCCGAGGGCATCACCATTCGCGAGGAGAGCGAGGTGGCCGACGGCATCGCGCGCGCCTTCGCGGTCAAGACCAGGCCCGTGGTGGTGCACTGCCTGACCTCGGCGATCCAGATGAGCGCGTGGCGGCGCTATCAGGGGGAGCGGCTACCGTAACGCAATCGCTTACCGGGAATCGCCGCCGAGCGCGCGGATGACCGCGTCGGGCTCGCGGGCAATCACGCGCAGCAACGTTCGTATCGGCCCGGTCGGCGTCCGGCGCCGGCTTTCGTACTGGCGGATCGCGTCGACCGAGAAGCCGAAACGTGCCGCAAATCGTTCCTGCGACAGGCCCAGCCTGGTGCGCAATGCACGGACATCTTCGACATCGTCAGGGGCGATGCGCCGGCCAGCCGCAAGGATTTCCTTGGCGGTGAACACCGGTGCCGTGTCCAGGTCCTGGGCGGCCTGCTGAGCGATTTCCTGATCGGTCGTTGCATCGACCCGGCGCCAGTCGACCTTCGAAAGGTCGAGTTCACTGCGGGAACGTGCGGCGATACGCATTGGTCTCTCCTTGATTCGCCCTGCGCAGGCTGATGATCCAGCGCAACGGGCGGTCGGCCGCGCTACGCCAAGTGTAAACGCCCACGAGTAGGCGTCCCGCGACTTCGCCAAACGCTATGATGCGACGTTCCCCGCAATTCTTGCGCGTGTCATCGAACTCGATCGTGTTACGATCGAACAGCGCCATCGCGACCTCGAATGGCAATCCTCTTTCTCGGACGTTGCGATCGCTCTTGGGCGGATCCCAGCCAAAGTTCATATGGGTCATTGACACCCTATGTCAATGACCTATTTTGGCGGTTTCCTCTCGTTTGATTACCCGCGCTCCGCCGCTCTTCTCGCGTAAGCCGGCGCGGCCATGCCAACCTGCACGCGTCCGGCCAGCGGCACCAGCATCCCCGACAGCAGCACCAGCGCCCCCATCACCAGCATGGGAATTTCATAATTGCCGGTGACGTCACGCAACAACCCGACAAGCTGCGGTGCTGCATAGCCCGAGATATTCCCGACCGAATTGATCACCGCGATTCCGCCTGCCGCCGCCGCCGCCCCAAGGAAAGCGGTCGGCAAATTCCAGAACACCGGCAGCGCGCCGGAGATGCCGAAGCTGGCCAGGCAGAACGCCGCAATCGCCAACCACGGGCTGACGCTCAGGAACAATCCCGCCAGCACCAGGCCGATGCCGCCCAGCAAACAGGGGATGATCAGGTGCCACACGCGCTCCCCGGTGCGGTCCGAATTGCGCGAGAAGAAGATCATGCCGACCACCCCGGCGATCGCCGGAACCGAGGTCAGGTAGCCGACATTCATGTCGCTGAAGCCGAGGCTCTTGATCATCAACGGCAGGAAATATGCCTTGCCGTAAACACCAAAGCCGACCAGCACATAGACCAGCATCAGGATGACGATGGTTGGCGATATGACCGCGCGGGCGAAGGCCAGATGCTTGCCCGCCGCGGCATCGCGTTCATCCGCCAGCTTTGTCTCCAGCCATTCGCATTCCTCCGGGCGCAGCCAGCGCGCGTCGGACGGGCGGTCGCGCAACAGCACCAGGCAGGCAGCGGCGAACAGGATCGCCGGCAGGCCCTCGGCCAGGAAGATCCATTGCCAGCCGGCGACGCCCAGCCAGCCGTTCAACGCCAGCAGATGTCCGGCGACCGGCCCGCCGATGATGCCGGCCGAAGAACCCACGGCGTAGAACACGCCCATGGCCCTGCCGCGGTGGCGGGATGGGAACCAGCGCGTCATGAAGAACGCGACGCCCGGGAAGAACCCCGCCTCCGCCGTGCCCAGCAGGAAGCGGACGATGACGAAGGTCGTGACGTCGGTAACCAGGGCCATGCAGGTCGAGCACAGGCCCCAGAACAGCATGATCAGCATGATCCAGCGCCGCGCTCCCAGCCGGGCGAGCACCATGTTGGCCGGCACCTGGAACAACACGTAACTCCAGAAGAACGCGCCCGCCCCGAGGCCATACTCGGTGGCGCTCATCCCAAGCGCCTTGTTCATGGTCAGCGCCGCGAACGAAATATTGAAGCGGTCGAGCACGTTGATCAGGTAGGCCAGGCTGAGGAACGGCACGAGATGCCATGCGACCTTGCGCATGACGGCGGTCTCACGATCCGTCATTATCGTATCCTCCAGAACCGGGTTCTGTCGCCCGATCCCGCCAGCATAGCGAGGAAAATTGACGAACCGCCATAACTTTCAGCCACCGGATGGTGAGATCCGGAGCGGCGCCGGCTGGCACCGTTGCCGGTAGTGTGTACAGTCCCCGCCGATAGCAGCCGGAGTGAGGCTTGTCCCGATGCGTATTGCCTTGATCCACGCGCTCAGTCATTCGGTGCCGGCGATCGTCGCCACCTTCTCCCGCGAATGGCCCGAAGCCATGCTCGCCAACCTGCTCGACGACTCCCTGTCCGCCGACCTGGCGCGCGACGGTGCGCTGACACCGGCGATGACGGAGCGGTTCCTGACCCTGTCCCGCTACGCGAAACGTTGCGGCGCCGACGGCATCCTGTTCACCTGCTCCGCCTTCGGACCCTGCATCGAAGCCTGCGTGCGCGACTTGGCACCGCTGCCGGTACTGAAGCCGAACGAGGCGATGATCGAGGAGGCGGTGGCCCTCGCCGGACGCTCGGCGCGCATCGGGCTGCTGGCGACCTTCGCGCCAATGCTCGCGTCCATGCCTGCGGAATTTGCCGCCGTTGCGCCCGGCGTGACGGTGGTGCCATGTCTCGCGGCGGAAGCGTTGCCGGCGTTGGACCGCGGCGACCCGGCGGCGCATGATCGCGCCGCGGCCCAGGCGGCAACCGCGTTGCGGGATTGCGACATCGTGGTGCTCGGCCAGTTCAGCCTGGCGCGCGCCGCCCCCCTGGTCGCCGAGGCCACCGGAAAGACGGTGCTGACAACACCGGACTCCGCGGTGCGCAAACTGAAGCGCTTGTTGATCCCGGCAGCAAAGGCAGCGTGACATGACCCTTGACGAATTCCGCGCCACCATCGCCGAGCCCACCCCGCCCGAAGGGCTCAGCCACGCGCTGCAAACTTTGTGGTGGGACGCCAAGGGCGACTGGAACCGCGCGCATGAATGTGCGCAGCAGGATCACGCGCGCACCGGATCGAGCGTGCACGCCTATCTGCATCGCAAGGAGGGCGACATGCGCAATGCCGCCGGTTGGTACAGCCGTGCCGGGCGCGTGCCGCCGACCTCCAGCCTGGAAGCCGAGTGGGAGTCGCTGGCGCACGAACTGCTTGCCGCATAGTCCGCCCCCCATTGTCATTGCGAGGCCCGGAGCGACGCAGCAATCTCCCGCCTGGGGAGCCGCCGCTCGTCAGGGAGGCTTCGTCAAAACATTCCTCGCAAAGACGCCCGGTCTATGACCAATTCCAGCCACATGGGCGATAACCCGTCAGGCCAAACCGATACGCCACACCCCGCGGTTGCCGGGTCGCCGCGCGCCTATGCGGTCGTCCTGCTTCTGGTCACCATGTTCATCCTGTACGGCTCGCTGTTTCCGTTCGAATATCGCGAGCAAACCTATCCCGGCGGACCCGTCGGCTATCTGTTGAGTACCTGGCAGGATTGGGATCATCGCGGCGATCTGCTGTCCAATATCCTGCTGTACTCGCCGTTTGGCTTCTTCGGCACCTTGGCGCTGCCGTCCCGCATTGCCGCGCAGCGCCGGGCGTTAGTTACGATCGTCGCCGGCATCGTGCTGTCATGCGGCATCGAGATCACCCAGTTCCACGATGTCGGCCGCGTCACCTCGATGGGCGACGTCTATGCCAACGCGATCGGCTCCGGTATCGGCAGCCTGGCGGCGGCGTCGATCGGCGCCTCGATGCGCTGGCCGTTCGTTCGCGAACTCGCCGGCCATCCCGCGGCATCGCTTTTGTTCGTCATGTTCTTTGGCTACCGGTTGTACCCCTATGTGCCGACGATCGATCTGCACAAATACTGGCACGCCGTGCGGCCGATGCTGCTGGCCCCGAGCCTGCCGCCGGGAGAACTGACGCGCTTTGTCATCACCTGGTTGCTCATCGCCGTCGTCGTTCACGCGCTCTACGGCTTCCATCGCTTCCTGCTGCTGTTTCCACTGCTGTGCGGCTGCGAGTTCCTCGGCAAGATACTGATCATCGACAATGCACTGACGCTGACCGACGTGGTCGGCGCCGGCGCGGCATTCCTGCTATGGACACTGCTGCTGCATCGGATGCCGGCGCGATTTGCTATCTTGGCGCTGGCCTTTGTCGGCATGATCACGGTACAGCGGCTGCAACCGTTCCAGTTTGCCGCTACGCCGCACGGTTTCGGCTGGGTGCCGCTCGGCAGCTTCATGCGCGATGCAATCGGTCCGGCGATCCGGACGTTCTGCGAGGATTTCTATGAGTACGGCGGACTGATCTGGTTGCTCGGCCGCGCCGGCGTGCCGCTGCCGATCGGCACGGCCCTGACCGCGACGCTGCTGTTCGCCACCGATTATGCGGACTGCTGGCTGGCAGGACGCTCGGCCGAGATCACCGACGCAGTCATGGCGCTGGGCATCGGCGGCGCGTTCGCGCTGCTCCGTCATGCAGCGCGGCGAGGTTCCGGTCCCACGGGATCGAATACCGCGGCCGCGCGGGAGCACGCGCGCCTGGCCGAGGCGATACTGGCACAGCATGGCGTGGCGCCCGCACCACCGGCGCGGCGCGGGCGCAAACACGCGCCCTACGTACCGCCGCATTTGCGCGGCTGAGGCCGCACGCGGTACAGCGCCGCGAACTCGCTGTGGGTCAGCAACGTCAGCCGGTCGGCATCGAAATGCGCGACATCCTGCGCGCCCCCGGCATCCAGCAGCAGCACATAATCGAAGCCGCAGAGATCGACCGCATCCGGTGTCGCGAAAGCGAGGTGGTCCGGCATTGGGCCCACGCCATCACCCAAGGCACGATAGATCGGCCGCTTCTCGATCGGCTGCCCCGACGCATTGTCGAACAGGAACGGCCAGAAGGCGTGGCGATCCACCATTACCAGGGCCGGCATGTGAATATCCTCGCGCTGGCCGTTCGACAGGCGACGCCAGGTGGGCGCATCGCGCCAGTATTGCGGCGCTTCTGCTGGCGTTACGGACGTGATGAACACCGCGGTGCCGGGCATGACAGGAGCGATGACCGCACGCAGTTCGGCAATGTCGATGGCGCTGGCGTGCCAGGCCATGGCCAGAACCGTCATGCGCGCTACGAACAATCCGGCGAAGCCGGCGACTGCCGCGACTGCCATCGCCCGTGGCAGGCGCTGCGGCAGAATGCCGGCGAACAGCAGCAGTGTGCACATAATGACAAAGCGGACATCGATGTTTTGTCCGCCTTCGGCGGCGGCTGGCGCGACGGCAAACAGCAACAGGGACGCGGCCATGGCGATGCCGGACCCCGCCTCCACGCGGCAGCGGCGCATCAGCAGAGCGGACACCAGGAACAATGCGACGGCAGCAGCGGTGATGGAATCAAGCGCGAATCCGTAGTTTACGAACGGTGCCAGCAGCAGCAGAGCCTTGTCGTGCGGCGACAGGAACTCGGTCTCGCCGCCGACCTGGGACAGCGGCGATATGGCATACAAGGCGGCGGACGGCAGGAACACGACCGTAAGAACCGCGACGCGGCGCACGGCATGCCGAAGCATCGGCGGATCGCTGCGCCATACCTGTACCACCTCAAAAGCCGACAGCAGAACTGCAAGAAACACCACGCCCATGATGTGGCAAAAGAACACCACGGTGGCTCCGAGCGTCGTCAGCACGGCGATACGGCCCGGCTTTGCGTCGCGCCAACGGATCCACACGGCGGCGAGCAGCAATGCAAGGCCGCAGCCGGCGGTAAAATTCAGGAAGCCCAGCAATACGGTTTCGTTGTACGCAACCAGGCCGGCGGCGAGAGCCCACCAGGAACGTTTGCCGAAGACTGCGCGGCTGTAGGCAATCGCGCCCAGGACCGGCAGCAGCACAATGCCAGCGACCACAACGCGACCGGCCATATGCACCGGAAGCACGTGCAGCAGCGGCGGCAGCACGAGATCGATCCCGAGGTCGGGGATGATCGCCCAACGTGGCGTGGCAAAACGCGACAGTGCCGGGTCGTGCGGCCAGGCCAGCACGACCATGCGCGCCAGGTGGTTGGGGTAGTCGAGCAGGGGAGGGACGTCCACCAGCAGCAGAGGCGCGACCAGCACCGCGCATAGCAGCAGCAATGCGGTGGACCAGGCTCGGCGATCATCGGGGGCGATTCGCATGACGGGCGCCGCATCGATAGCATCTATCGCCGTGTTTGGAGAGGTATCGATGACCGACGATCCGGTGAGTGGCGCTTGCGCAGCCATGGACGGGTTCATGGCGGCGTTCAATGCGGAGGACGCGGACGCGATCCGCACCCGCTGGTTCCATTTCCCGCATGTGCGATTCCACAGCGGAAAGGTCTCGGTGATGCAACGGCCGGAGGATTTCCATAATCTGGTGTGGTCCCGCAGCGGGCAGTCCGAGGGTTGGACGCGATCCGCATGGGACTATGTTGAACCGATCGATGCCGGCCCGGACAAGGTGCATTTCCGTGTGCGGTTCACGCGGTATCGCGCGGATGGCAGCGCGATCGGCAGTTATCGCTCGCTCTACATCGTTACGTTCCAGGACGGGCGTTGGGGGATTCAGGGGCGGTCGAGCTGGGCGGCGTAGCGGGATGGCGGTCATGCGCCTGAGGGGGCATGATCGGCCGGACAGAACTTCGATCGGGAGGGACGGATCATGGACGCCGAGGCCAAAAAGACGACGTTGCGGATGATTCCCTACGGGATCTATGTGCTGACCGCGGATGACGGGAAGGGGAATATCGGCGCGGCGACGGTGAACTGGGTGACCCAGGCGTCGTTCGCGCCACCGCTCGTCGTGGTAGGGGTGAAGGCGGATTCCGGTGCGCACACCGTGGTGAAGGGCACCGGGAAATTCGCGTTGAACATGCTGGGCAAGGACCAGAAGGGGCTGGCGTTCACCTTCTTCAAGCCAGCCAAGCTGGAGGACGGCAAGCTGTCCGGCCAGGCGTTCCATCATGGCGTCAGCGGGGTGCCGATCCTGGATGCGGCGCTCGGCGCGGTCGAGTGCCAGGTGAAGACGATCGTCGAAATGGGCGATCACCACATCGTGGTCGGCGAGGTGACCGAGGCGCATCTGCCGAAGCCGCTGGAAGGGCGGCCCGACGTGGCGATCCTGGAGATGAAGGATCTCGGGGACAACGTGTACTACGGCGGCTGATGGTTATAAAACCTCTCCCGCTCTGCGGGAGAGGTCGCGGCGCGAAGCAACGCGGGTGAGGGTGCTGCGTGCCGTCCCGATCACCCTCACCCTACTCTCCCCCGCTCCGCGGGAGAGGAAAGGAAGTGGTGCATGATCAGCAAATTCGCGACGGTCTATCCGGGCCACGTCGACATGCCCGATCGTGGCCAGGATGCGACGCCGGCGAACGAACGGCGCTTTTCCAACGACCAGCTTGCCGGCGTGTTCGCCAAGACCGAGGCGATCGCCAAACTGATGGATGAAACCGGCTGGGACACGCTGTGGCTGGCGGAGCACCACTTCCAGTTCGAAGGCTACGAGGTGTTGCCGAACCTGCTGATGGCAGCCGTGCATCTCTGCCATCTCACACGCAGCCTGAAGATCGGCTGCGGCTTCAACATCGCGCCGATGTGGCATCCGCTGCGTCTCGCCGAGGACTATGCCTGTGCCGACATCATGACCAAGGGGCGCACGGTATTCGGGGTCGGCCGCGGCTACCACTCGCGCGAGGTTGAAACGTTCGGCGCACCGATCCTCGACCAGGAGGCCAATCGCGAATTGTTCGAAGAGCAGGTCGAGGTGATTTTCAAGGCGTTCGAGAATGAACGGTTTTCGCATAAGGGCAAACACTACACGCTGCCGCCGGAGGTGCCGTATCGCGGCTATACGCTGAAGGAGCTGACGCTGGTGCCGCGGCCGATTCATCGGCCGGTGGAATGCTGGCAGCCGGTGGTCAGTGCCAGTGCGCGCGGCCTGGATTTCATGGTGAAGCACGGCATCAAGGGCGCGGTCGGTGGCGGCGCGGCGACGATGCAGGCGGGGCCAATCACCGCCTATCAGGAAGCGGCGCATCGTGCCGGCAAGGACTTGCAGCTCGGCGAAAACCTGATGATCGGCATCTTCGTGCATCTCGCCGACACGCAGGCGAAGGGGTTGAAGGAGATCACGCCGCTCTATGAAGAGCATGCCAAGATGTTCGCGCCGCTCGGCTTCCTGCCTGGCGTGACAAAAGAGCAGATCGCGGCGATCGGACAGCGTGGCGGGTGGTATGCGGCGGGCGTGCCGACGGTGGAGCATTATATGAAGATGGGCGCCTGGTTCACCGGTCCGCCGGAGGAACTGGTGGCCTACCTGCGCGAGCTGGAGTCGCGTTATCCGGGCCTGGAGCACATCAATCTGTCCACCCCGATGGGTACGCCGCTCGCAATGATGCAAGAGCAGTTCAGGTGGATTGCTCAGGCGGTGTTTCCGGCGTTTCAGGGTCGAACTCGGGCGGATTCCAGGTGACGCGGTTGCTTGTCACCTTCACCACGATCCGGCGTCTGGGCCACGCCAATTCCTTCAGTGTCAGGCGGACCCTTACCGGGCCGGTCGCGCGGAACAGCAGCGGCGCGGTGCGCCGCACGAAGAAGCGCAGTTGCGACACGGAGCCTTCTACCGTCCTCCAGCCCCAGTTGACGACCAGCTTACGGGCCGGCGTGGTGCCGGTTGGCGATAGCGAGTCGGGGTCCACCGGTTTGCCGGTTGACCGGCTGCTGTGGGCGGGGCGCGCGATCAGGAACGGCCATCGAACCGTGACGGCGCGAACGTAGAAGTCCGGGTTTGCGCTTTCGCCGATCACCGCGGCCATGTGCCAGCCGTCAATCGAGACATCGGATACGATGACGGCGAACTCCGGCACCTCTGGCAGCAGAGGTCCGTCGTCGAGAGTCTCGGTCTCGTCGGTGTCCTCGAGGTCGTCTTCGGGATCCCGACGGCGAAACAGCATCGCCATCAGCGGTTGTGCAGCTCTTCGCCGGCCAGGCGTTCGCAGAGCCGGGCCATCTCGGTGTGATCGGCGTTCGGGCCGAACATCGTCTGCGCCGCCAGCACCAGCTCCTTGCACAAGGCCCCGACCGGTGTTGGCGTGCCGGTCTCACGCCCGACCTGCAATGCGATCGACACGTCCTTTGCCAGCAAGCCAAGGGTGAAGCCGGCATCGAATGAGCGCGACAGCACGAACTGCTTGAATTTCTTCTGCGACGAGTTGTTCATGCCGGTGGCAGCGTTCAACACGTCCACCATGACGGCAGGATCCAGGCCGAAGCGCTGGCCGATCAGCAGGGCCTCGATGCCGATCAGAAAACCGCCGGTGGAGACAAGGTTATTCAGCGCCTTCATCGCCTGGCCGGAGCCCACCGCGCCGGTGCGCAGCACGGACGCGCCCATCGCCGACAACACCGGCATGACGCGGTCGATCACTGCCGCGTCGCCGCCCACCATGATGGCGAGCTGTCCGGTCTTCGCACGCGGCACGCCACCGGAGACCGGTGCGTCGATCAGGTGGCCGCCGAGCGCGTGCACGCGTTCAGCGAATTCCTGCGTCATCGACGGCACGCCGGAACTCATTTCGATAACCACGGTGCCGGGGCGCATGCCGGCCAACACGTTATCGTCGCCGCTTCCCAGTACCTGGGCGACGATGGCGCTGGTCGGCAGCATGGTCACCACCACGTCGGAGTCCGCGGCGAGCTGACGCAGGCTGTCCGGCGCGTTGCCGCCGATCTGCTGCACGAAGTTATTGGCGACCTCGCGCCGCGAGTCGTTGACATGCACGTTGAAACCGGCACGCACCAGGCAGGCCGCCATCGGCCAACCCATATTACCGACTCCGACGAATCCGACGCTGGGCTTGTCCGCCATACTGCTCATCCTTTCGCGCTATCGACGTCCTTGAACACCTCGGTCGCGATGCGGAACGCCTCCAGGCAGGCGGGGATGCCGCAATAGGCACCGATCTGCAGCAGGATTTCCTTGATTTCGTCACGCGTCACACCGTTGTTCAACGCCGCGCGCAGATGCAGCCGGAATTCCGCGCCGCGATTCAATGCCGCCAGCATGGTCAGGTTGATCATGCTGCGGGTCTTGCGCGGCAGGCCGGGACGGGTCCAGATCATGCCCCAGGCGACCTCGGTGGTCATCTGCTGGAATGCCGCATTGAAATCGTCGGCGCGCGCGATCGAACCATCGACATAGTCGGCGCCGAGCACCTCGCGCCGCACATCCAGCCCCTGCTTGAACAGATCGCTCTGGTATTCCGGGCGGTTGGGGATTTCCGGCATGATGCGTCTCCGTGTTGTCGCGCGTGCGGCGGACGGTAGACATTGCCTGTGCGCGCGGCAAGCGGTTGACTGGCGGCGGCATACCGGAGGGGGACAGTCATGGCAACGAAATCGGGCATCACCTACGAAGTCCTGGCGCTGCGCTACGGCATCTTCGACGGACGTATGCAGTACCAGAATTTCATCATCCCGGACGATCACGCCGCGCCTGACCCGCTGGATTTCTTCGTCTTCGCGATCCGCGGCAACGGTCGCACGATTGTCATGGACACCGGGTTCAACCCGGTCAGTGCCCAGCGGCGCGGACGCGAGCTGCTGTGCTCGCCGGCCCAGGCGCTGCGCGATGCGGGCATCGAGCCGGCGGAGGTGAAGGACGTCGTGTTGACCCACATGCATTGGGATCACGCCGGCGGCATGGAGTATTTCCCGAAAGCGACGTTCCACATTCAGGCGGCGGAGATGGCGTATTGCACCGGCCCGTGCATGTGCGAGCCGTTCCTGCGGCGGCCGTTCGACGTGGACGACGTGCAGAGCGCGGTGCGAGCGCTGTACTCCAACCGGTTGCGCATCTATGAGGGTACGGTGGAGCTGGCGCCGGGCATGACACTGCATCTGATCGGCGGGCATTCGGGCGGCATCCAGTCGATCCGCGTGCCGACCAAGCGCGGCTGGGTTGTGCTGGCCGGCGATGCGACGCATCTCTGGCGCAACATCCGCCAGCGCAATCCGTTTCCTGTCGTGGTAGACGTGGCGCGCATGTTGAAGGGGTTCGACATTCTGAACGGGCTGGCGGACGGGCCGGACCATGTGATCCCCGGCCACGACCCGCTCATCCTGAAGCGATTTTCCCCGCTCGGCAGCAACGCGGAAATCGTCAGGCTGGATCTGCCACCGATTGCATAGCAACGCAACGGAACGATGGGCGTTCCGGCTGACACGCAATGGAGAAGACACATGGCACGGCCGCCCGATTTGCCGCCCGGTCCCGGTCCGGATCCCAACCCGGCGCCACCGCCGCCGATCGAATTGCCGCCGCGCCCCGATCCGATGCCGATGCCGCCGGGCGCGCCACCGATGCCGACACCGCTGTAGCATTGCGAGAGGCAGCGCGACACCGTACACCTCTCCCGAGCACTGCGCGAGAGAGGTGTACGGCCATGACCAACGAACTCGCCGAACTGACCCGGGTGGCGCAGGCCTACGACGCGCGCCACCAATTCATCAGCAGCATCGCCTGGCCCGGAGGCGCGCGCATCGCGGTGAACCTCACCGTCGATTTCGATGCAATGCTGCTGCGCCGCTTGATGAACGAGCCGCCGATGCAGCTCGCGAAAGGCGAATTCGGCGGCCGTGTCGGCATCTGGCGGCTGCTGGAGCTGTTCGAATCGCATAACGTGAAGGCCACGATATTCACCCCCGGCCGCATCTGCGAGCTGTATCCGCAGGCGATGCGCGCGGCGGCGCGCGGCGGGCACGAGATCGCCGACCATATGTGGGAACATCGCGTGCCGCGGGACGCGGCGCTGGAGCACGACCATCTGTTGAAGACGGCGGCGGCGTTGCAGAAGATCGCCGGGCGGCGGCCGGTCGGCACCCGCAGCGACCACACGCGCGCGCTGCTGCAACGCGAAGGGTTTCTGTATACCTCGGACGGCTCCGCCGCGCAGCTTCCCTACTACGTCACCGACGACGCAACAGCGGACACGACCTTGCTCAACCTGCCGTTCCACTACGCGATCGACGACGCGATGTTCTTCAGCTTCGCCTGGCTGGGCAGCGGCAACGCCGCGCAACGCATCACCGATCCGGAGCGGGTGTTCGACATGTGGTGGGCGGCGTTCCGGCAGCAATATCGCGCGGGCGGATACCTGAACGTGGTGATGCACCCGTTCGTTTCCGGCCGCGCGTTGCGCATCGCCATGCTGGACCGGTTGATCGCAAAGATGAAGACGCTGCCTGGCGTGTGGTTCGCGACGTGCGAGGAGGTGGCGCGCCATTGCCTCGCCACCTGCCCGCCGCGGCACGGCTGAAGGAGCCCGCACAATGCCCTGGAAGGACGGCTACACCATCTCCGACGAGATCGGCCTGGCGGATCGCGATCTGCGCTGGCCGGACGGCCAGCGGTGCTGCGTCTCGATCACCGTCGATTTGAGTGTCGCGGCGGGACCGGCCGGCATCACCGCGGCCGACCTGGCGAGCCCGGCGGCGGAATTCGCCCGGCATGACGGATTGGCGCAGCTTCTCGCCGTGCTGCGCCGGCATGCGTTGCACGCGACGTTCGCGGTGCCGGCGGTGATGGCGCGGATTCTCGCGGACCAACTGCGCGTGCTGACCAACGAGGGCCACGAAATCGCCGCGGAGGGATTGCGGCACGAGGATGTCGGCGCCTTGTCGCGCCAGGACGAACGCGAGCGTCTCGCACTGACCACGCAGATCGTCACCGAGGCGACGGGGCAGCGTCCGGCGGGCTGGTTCTCCCTGCCGCGGCAGGAGGATCCGTTTGCCGGCGGCACGATCAGCCCGCATACCATCGATCTGCTGCTCGAGGCCGGCTACGAATATTTCGGCAACGGCCTGGCCGACGACATCCCGCATTACTGGGTCAGCGATTTCGCAGCACGCCGCGCGCTGCTGACCCTGCCGTACTACTATCATTTCGACGATCAGTTTTTTCTCCTCTTCCCGCGCAAGGGCACTGGTCTGGAGAACGCGGACATGCTGTTCCGCAACTGGAAGGCCGAGTTCGATGCGCAATACCGGCGAGGACGGCTGTTCCATATGACGCTGCATCCGCAAGGCATCGGCTGGTGCAATCGGGTGCAGATGCTGGACGATTTCCTTGGCTATATGCGCAGCCTGCCGGGACTGTGGAACCCGACCGGCGCAGCATGCGCGCGGTATTGGCGCGAAACCTACCCGGAACAGACGCATCTGCGTCTGGAGCCGAGCATCTGGCAGGATTATCCCGGCAGTTTGAGTTGAAACTTGCGGCCCCGCCCGTCATGGCCGGGCTTGATCCGGCTATCTATCGTGGCACCGCCGCTGCATAGATGGCCGGGTCGAGCGCGACCATGACGAGGGGTGGCCATCACCGCCCGCGGAATACCGGCTTGCGGCGCTCCTTGTGCGCGCGGATGCCCTCTTGCAGGTCCTCGCTCGCGCGCACCCGCGCCAGGGTCTGGCTGACCGCGACCATGCGCTCGACCGGTCCGACCGGCAGCACCTCGGACGCCAGCCGCTTCAGCGTGCCCATCACCAGCGGCGCGGAGTCGAGCATCTGTTCCGCCATCGCCAGCGCCTCTGCCTCGTGCGTGCCGTTCGGCACCACGCGGTTGACGAAGCCCACGTCGTAGGCACGCTGCGCGGAAACCTTGCTGCACAACAGCATCATTTCCATCGCCAGCTTGTGCGGCATGCGCGATACCAGCGAGCTGATCATGCCGCCGGTGACGCCGAGCTTCGCCTCGGGATAGTAGAAGACCGTGCTTTCGGTCGAGACCATCAGGTCGCACATCATCACCAGCACGATGCCGCCGCCGACGCACCAGCCGGAGGTTGCGGCGATGATCGGCTTGTCGGTCTGGAAGCCGACGCCGGGAATGGCGCGCCAGAGTTCCGGCAGGTCGCTGACATCGGCGCCGGCGGTGAAGGCACGGTCGCCGGCCGCGGACAGGATGGCGACGCGTTGTTCCGGTGCCGCGTCGAACGCCTGGAACGCGCGTTGCAGCTCCACGGCCACGGCCGCGCTGATCGCGTTCAGCTTTTCCGGTCGGTTGATGCGGATGATCGAAATCGGACCGTGTTGTTCTACCGTGACGACGCTCATCGCGCTTTCCCTCCCTGCCGTTGCCGGGGCGAGGCTAACACAGCGGCTTGGCCATCTGCACGATGCCGCTGATATACACGTCGTCCCAATCTTCCTCGGCATAGCCTGCCTTGGTGTAAAAGCCCACGGCATCCGGCGTGGCGTACAGCACGGCCCTGGAGCAGCCGCGCTCGCGGGCGAAGTCCTCGGCGAGTTGCAGCAGAACGCGACCGCAGCCCCGGCGTTGCGATGCGGGGTGGATCGCCACCAGGCGCAGGCCGGCCTCACCGGTTTCGGTGATGTCGATGCGAATGGAGCCGATCGGCTGGTCGTCCAGGCACAGCAGCAGCGCATAATGGCCGGGCGCATGGTCGTCCGGGTGCTCCAGGGCGTATTTGTGCGCCTCGAGCAGTACGTCCCGGCGGATGCGATGATACACCTCCCAGTCGTCCGGGGAGGCCGGCGGACGCAGGCAATACGGTCCTTGGCGCAGGTCTGACATGGCGATCGCGAGTGTGCGCGGACCGCACGCGAGCCTCAAGTGTCGCCCCCGTTGTCCCCCCCCTTGTCATTGCGAGGCGCGTAGCGACGAAGCGATCCCCTGCCTGGGGAGCCGCCCGCTCGTCACGCGGGGGATTGCTTCGTCGCTGCGCGCCTCGCAATGACAACGGGGGGGGACAACGGGGGGCGGGACACCGGCTATCGCGAAATCGCCTCCAACCGCAGGCGTGCCGTGCGCGGTCCCATCACGGCGATCATCGAGGCGACGATCAGCATCGCGCCGGCGATGAACAGGAACACGCCCGTCGTGCCATAATTCCGCAAGCAGAACGCAATCATGAACCCGACAAAAATCGTGCTGAACCTGCTCCAGGAATACACGAACCCTACGGCGCGGGCACGGATGCGCGTCGGGAACAGCTCCGCCTGGTAGGCATGGAATGAGAACGACAGGCAGGTGTTGCAGATCTGGATCAGCGCGCCGCACGCCATGATGCCGATGGCGGCGGTCTGCTGCGAGAACAGCAGGCCGAACGCGGCGATGCCCACCGCGGAAAGCGTGACCTGCCACTTCCGGTCGATCCCGTCGGCGGCGCGTGTGGCGAACAGCGGCCCGATCGGCGCCGTCATCGCGATGACGAAGGTGTACTCAAGCGACTTGGTCACAGTGATGCCCTGCGAAATCAGCAGCGTCGGCACCCAACTGGCGAAGCCGTAATAGCCGATCGATTGCAGCAGGTTGAACACGATCATCATGATCGTCCGCGGCAGGTACGGCGCGCGCCAGATCTCCGCGAACGATCCGGTCATCTGTTCCACCTCGCCGGCCAGCACTTGCGGCGGCGGCAAGGCGCGGCCGGTTTCCGCCTGGACGCGCGCCTCCATCATCGCGGTGATGCGCTCCGCTGCCGCGGCATCGCCATGCTGGGCCAGCCAGCGCGGCGACTCGGGCAGGCCGAGGCGCAGCCACCACACCATGATGGCGCCGGCGCCACCGATCATCGCGACGACCCGCCAGCCGTCGTAACCGAACACCGTGGTCGGCACGAAAACCCAGGCGAGGAATGCCACGACCGGATAGGACAGGAAATGGATGAACTGGCTGAACGCGAAGGCCCGGCCGCGGCGTTCCTTGGGCACCAGCTCCGACAGGTAGGTGTCGATGGTGACGAACTCGACGCCGATGCCCAGGCCGGCGAGCAATCGCCAGAAGTCCAGACCCAGCGGCGTGGACTGGCAGGCCATGATCAGCGTGGCGATCGAGTACCACAACAGTGCGAAGGTGAAGATGGTGCGCCGGCCGAACAGGTCCGACAGCCAACTGAACACCAGAGTGCCGATGAACATCCCCAGGAAGGTCGATGCCACCAGGCTGGCATAGCCGTTGATGTCGAAGAACCCTTGCGTCGTCGGCGTAAGGATGTGCGCCTTGAACAGGCCGGGGGCGATATAGGCGGTCAGGGCGTTGTCATAGACCTCGAAGAACGCGCCCATCGACAGCAGGATGACCAGGCGGCGCGTGTAGCGCGTCGCCGGCAGGCGATCGATGCGGGCAGCGATGGTCGAGCTCGGTGTGGCGTCCACGCGGCGGTTCCTTCCCCGAATATTGCTTGACAGGAAGGTTTGCATGGGGCGCGGCCGGAGGCGAGACAGGCTTTCCCCGTCATTGTGTCGTCGCCCTTGCCATCGCCCTCCGGGCGTGGTCCAAGCCGCGGGATCATGCACGGCCCGGAAACCATGCCCGATATCCTGCCTGATCCCGCCGAGAGCCCGCAGCTCGCCGCCGAGCGTGTGCTGATCCTGGACTTCGGCAGCCAGGTCACCCAGCTCATTGCCCGCCGGCTGCGCGAATCCGGCGTGTATTGCGAGATCTGGCCGTTCAACGCGGACCCGTCGCGCATCGCGGCCTGGCGCCCGCGCGGCATCATCCTGTCCGGTGGGCCGGCTTCGACGCACGAGGCCGCCGCGCCGCTCGCCCCCGCCGCCGTGTTCGATCTGGGCGTGCCGATCCTGGGCATCTGCTACGGCGAGCAATTGCTGTGTCAGCAGCTCGGCGGGGAGGTGCAGCCGTCCGACCATCGCGAGTTCGGTCGCGCCTTCGTCGACGTCACCGGCGACTGCGCGTTGTTCCGTGACGTCTGGCAGCAGGGTGCGCGTGAGCAAGTGTGGATGAGCCACGGCGACCGGGTGACCAGGCTGCCGCCGGGCTTTCGCGTGGTCGGCGTGTCGGAGGGCGCGCCGTTCGCGGCGATCGCCGACGATACGCGGCACTATTACGGCGTGCAGTTCCATCCCGAGGTGGTGCACACGCCGCACGGCGCGGCGCTGCTGCGCAATTTCACCCACGGCGTGCTGGGCCTGTCCGGCACCTGGACCATGGCCGGCTTTCGCGCCACCGAGATCGCCCGCATCCGCGCGCAGGTGGGGCAGGGGAGGGTGATCTGCGGCCTGTCCGGCGGCGTCGATTCCTCGGTTGCCGCGGTGCTGATCCATGAGGCGATCGGGGCGCAGCTCACCTGCATCTTCGTCGATCACGGCCTGTTGCGGCAGGGCGAGGCGGAACAGGTGGTGGAGACGTTCCGTAATCGGTTCAATACCCGGCTGGTGCATCGCGATGCGTCGGATCTGTTCCTGGATGCGCTGGACGGCGTCACCGATCCGGAAGCCAAGCGCAAGACGATCGGCCGGCTGTTCATCGACGTGTTCGACGAGGAAGCGGCGAAGCTGGGCGGCGCCGATTACCTGGCGCAGGGCACGCTGTATCCCGACGTGATCGAGAGCGTCAGCTTCACCGGTGGACCGTCGGTGACGATCAAGTCGCATCACAATGTCGGTGGCTTGCCGGAACGGATGCGCCTGAAGCTGATCGAGCCGCTGCGCGAGCTGTTCAAGGACGAGGTGCGCGCGCTGGGGCGCGAGCTGGGCATCCCCGAGAGCATTGTCGGCCGCCATCCATTCCCCGGGCCAGGCCTGGCGATCCGCATCCCTGGCGCGATCACCCGCGACAAGCTCGCCCTGCTGCGCAAGGCGGATGCGATCTTCCTGGAGGAGATCCGCGCCGCGGGCCTGTACGACGCGATCTGGCAGGCGTTCGCCGTGCTGCTGCCGGTGCGCACCGTCGGCGTGATGGGCGACATGCGCACCTACGACAATGCCTGTGCGTTGCGCGCGGTGACATCCACCGACGGCATGACCGCCGACGTGTATCCGTTCGATGCCGGCTTCCTGACCCGGGTCGCCAGCCGCATCGTCAACGAGGTGCGTGGGATCAATCGGGTGACCTACGACATCACCAGCAAGCCGCCCGGGACGATCGAGTGGGAATGATTTTGGCCTGCCCCGCGGTATCCGGAATTATGCGAGAACCCTCTTCGAGCATCTGGCGGCGCTAGCGGGCGGCGGAACAGCCGATGCTTGCCGCGCAGGCAGGGGGCAAGCGGGTGAAGGCAGGAAGCTCAGGGCTCTGCCCCATGCGCGCTAATTGAAGGGACCGTCCGGGAACAACCGAGTCAGTTGCCGGCGGATCGCAACCTCCGTGTCATGGCGGGCGAAGGCCCATGAGCGTTAAACCAGGCGGCCGGAAAGCAAGCCGGTGATATCCCGGTCGATCGCATTTGGGCCGCCGCGTGGCCTGACGAGTACCCCGCTGTCCAATGCTGG
>Ga0181521_10000349_pt1 | contig 55678 bp, 39 predicted proteins | sample PEATcosm2014_Bin_32_FD_119764 | JGI IMG/M metagenome (GOLD analysis project Ga0181521, IMG submission 119764) | Peatland microbial communities from MTU Mesocosm Facility, Houghton, MI, USA - PEATcosm2014_Bin02_60_metaG | ecosystem: Environmental > Terrestrial > Soil > Wetlands > Peat | place... | reverse complement strand
CACGTTCTGCCATCCCGGTTCGGCCTGCATCAGGATCAGGTACTCGCGAACCCGGTCCGAACCATAGAGATCGTGACGGTCATCCACTACAACTTTCCGCTCCGGATATATCCTGTAAATGAGATAGCCTCCCCAGGAGTCGGTCGAGAAAACCGGCTCCCTAATCGGTTGCCTCCCCTGAGGCTCCTCCTGTAGGAAAGTCACCGCCGCGACCGGCATCTTCTGCGGATCAAAGTGTGCATCAATCAGCTGTCTCGAGCCTAGCCGGCCTCCTTGAAGGCAAATCGCCAATGCAAGGGCCACCGATACAACCGGCCACAGATGGCCTCGAAACTGCATTTCCTGAGTGCCCATCCGATCGGAGAAGTTTGAAATTCGGGCCGTGCTCTTGCGCACAAATTGCCAGGCACCCGGCTTATCCGCCAGCGAAGTGAAGTTTTCCCACAGGATCGGTCCGACTATCAGCGCCAGCAGCATCGACGAAACCGGCAGATTGCGCGACGAATAGAATCCCGCATACGCCGAGAGCAGCACCACCAGCAGGTGGCTGAGCCGCAGCTTTTTACCACTGCCCCAAAACGCGATCAGCGTGAGCATCAGGATGACGGCGAAACAGCGCTGCGCCCAGCCGTGAAAATCCGGCGAGCGGAACTCGTCGATCCGGTTCATCAGGTAGCGATCGCTCAGATAGCGATAGATGTGCGCGTGCAGTCGCCAGCCAAATGGATTCACGAGCGTCGCCAGTGCCGAGGCCACCCATGCCCAAGCCATGGCGCGAGCTTGATGAGCAGCCTGAATCGCGGCGAACGCATCCTTCGCGCGAACACTCTCTACGAAGGCAGCAACCGTGTAGATCCCGAGGAGCGCCATGCCGAAAAGCCATCCGCCATGCAGGTTCACCCAAAGCAACATCGAGGCGGGAAAGAACCAGGGAACCCAGCGCGGCAGGCTTCCGTGCTCACATCGTTCCCCCTTATCCCAATGAGCCCAACGTTCCAGTACAACAAACCACAACACAGACAGGAGCCAGCTCACAATGTGCGGGCGCGCGTACAGATGAATCGCGGAAGCGGCCTCCGCCAGCAGCATCAGTACAATCGCCAGCAGCAGGCCGGTTCCGCGCCGCAGCAGTTGCGAAAGCAGCAGCACAAAAGTCGCAGCTATGAGCAGGGCGCACAGCCAAACCACTCCGTTCAGCCCGCAGGCCTGATGGAGAATCCCGAGCAGCAGGTCGTACAACCACTCCCACGCAAACCAGGGCTGACCTTGCATGGTGGAAGAAAACGGATCGGTGCGGGGAAGGGAGCGGGTCGCGAGAATCTGTTCGCCGGTTCGGATGTGCCATCCGATGTCCGCATCCGCCAGCGGCCGATTCGACAAAGGACCCGCCAACAGCGACCAGAAAAGAAAGATGAAAATGATGTCGCGGACGGAAGGCTGAAGGCAACGCAGGGCTGTCGAACTGGGCTCGGCCGTGGTCATCGAAGTTCGCAGAACGGGCGGTGAAGAAGCAGTGTATAAGGTTTCAAAGTTTCAAGGCTTCATAGTTTCAAGGAACCAGCAAAGCCCGGCGCCGCGAACCCTGACGTATCTTTGAAACCTTGCTCTGGTCGGCAGCAAAAGTTTTCGACGGAACGGTCATTCTATGAATCTCTATAGTAGAGCCCATGAGCCCAACGCCAACGAGCGAAGGTCTGAGACCGAAAGTGGTGATCGTGGGGGCTGGTTTCGCGGGCCTGACCGCCGCCCGACGGATCGCACGGCTGCCCGTTCGGGTTACCGTCGTAGACCGGAAAAATCATCATACATTCCAACCTCTGCTCTACCAGGTCGCTACCGCCGGCCTGTCTCCGGGTGAAATAGCGGCTCCCATCCGCTGGATCCTGAGAACCCATTCCAATGTTGAAGTGTTGCTTGAAGAAGTGGTTGATTTCAAGCTGGAACAAAAGCAAGTCATCACGAAGGAGCAGGCGATCGATTACGACTTCCTGGTCATCGCCTCCGGGGCGACCCATGCCTATTTTGGCCACGAAGAATGGGAGCCGCTGGCACCCGGTCTGAAGACAATTGAAGACGCGCTCGAAATCCGCCGCCGCGTTCTGCTGGCCTTCGAACTGGCCGAGCGGCAGAAGAACGAGCGCCAGACCGCCGACGACAAATCTCCGCTCCAGTTTGTGGTCATCGGAGGCGGCCCCACCGGCGTCGAACTAGCGGGAACGCTGGCCGAAATCGCACACCATGCTCTGAACCATGAGTTTCGCAATATCGATCCGAAGCAAACCCGCATACTGCTCATCGAAGGCGGACCTCGCGTGTTGGCGGCCTATTCCGAGGAACTTTCCCGTAAAGCTGAAGCTCAACTGCGACACCTGGGCGTCGAGGTTCGCACCTCCCATATGGTCACCCGCATTGAGCCCGGCGCGGTTTGGGTCGGCGACGAAAGGATTGCATCCCCAGTGGTCTTATGGGCGGCGGGCGTGGCTGCTTCGCCACTGGGCCGAAGGTTGGGAGTGCCCGTCGATCGCGCCGGCCGCGTAGTCGTTCAACCTGACCTCAGCATTCCCGGACATCCGGAGGTATTCGTAATTGGCGACCTCGCTGCGCTCAAAGACGAAGCGGGCAAGTTGCTGCCCGGAGTCGCTCAGGTCGCCATCCAGCAAGGCAACTGGGTTGCGGACACCATCGGCCGCGACCTTGAAAATCAGCCGCGACGCAATTTTAGTTATCAGGACAAAGGCAGCCTGGCCACGATCGGCCGTGCCGCGGCTGTGGCCCAGTTCGGCAAGTTCGAGCTGTCCGGCTATTTCGCCTGGCTGGCGTGGCTGTTCATCCACATTCTTTTTCTTATCGGGTTCCGCAATCGCCTGCTGGTGATGATCCAGTGGGCATGGTCGTATCTCACTTACGAGCGCGGCGCCCGCCTCATTACAGGCAGCGATGAGCTGCCGGGCTGGATCCAGCCTCAGCCGCCCGAGCCTCGGCCCAAGTCACAACCCCAACCCGAAGCCGACGGAACCACTGAGCCATCGGTTCCCGTCGACCGGTCGCACTCGTGATGCGCCGTCTCCGGTGCCGATATAATCAACTTGTGGTGAAACGCGCTGCTGTTTTCGTCTTTGTGGTTTCGCTGCTCTTCTGCTTGTCGCTGCGCGCCCAGGACATTCTTACCTCTAACGGAACTGTGGTCGGCCAAATCGCGATCGGTCGCACCGTAGTCGTGATTCCCTTCGAGAATGCGTCTCCGACCCCAGGTCTGGAATGGATCGGCGAGTCCTTTCCCGAAGCCTTCCATCAGCAGCTCAATTCTCCCGTGCTATACGTAGCCAGCCGAAAAGAGCGCCTGCGGGCCTACGACCGGCAAGGCATTCCGGCTGGCGTTCACGCTTCGCGCGCCACCCTCTACCGGCTCGCCGAACAGATGGATGTGGACTACGCCGTACTCGGCTCCTACAGTTATGACGGAGCGCGTCTGACTGCCATCGCCCAGTTGCTCGACATGCGGGGTCAGAAACTCTTGCCCTCCGTCACGGAGTCGGCGCCACTGACCGATCTCGGCGCCCTACAATCGGCGCTGGCCTGGGATCTGCTTCGCCTGATTCGCGCCGACTTCTCCGTGCCCAAAGAAAAGTACATCGCGAGTGTTGCTCCCGTCCGCCTGGACGCGCTGGAAAATTACGTACGGGGCATGCTGGCCACTACGGCTGAAGAAAAAGTGCAGCACTATCGCGAAGCGGTTCGCCTGAATCCGGATTACGCTCAAGCCTGGCTGGAACTGGGTAAGACCTACTACGACGAGCACACGTACGAACCGGCGATCGCCGCGCTCTCCCAAATCCCGCATTCTTCGGAAGTCGCCCGCGAGGCAAATTTCTATCTCGGTCTCGCCGCCTACGCTCATGGAGACTTCGCGAAATCCGAAGGCGCCTTTGAGTTCGTCGCCGCACGTCTGCCTCTGGCCGAGGTATATAACAACCTCGGCGTGGTTGCCGCCCGCCGCAGCCACAGCTCAAAGACGACCGCCGACTATTTCCAGCGTGCGATTCAGAACGATCCGAGCGATGCCGACTATCACTTCAACATGGGAGTGACTCTGGCCGCGGATGGCGATCGCGCCGGCGCGGCGCGTGAACTGCGCACGGCGCTCGATCATCGTCCGAGCGACGCCGAGGCGAAAATGCTGCTCGACTCCCTTACGTCTTCTGCCGGCAGTATCGTTCCCAGCAGTGCGACTTCGAAGATTCCACTCGAACGAATCAAGCGCGACTACGACGAAGACGCTTTCCGCCAGATGACGATGCAGATGGGGAGTTGGGCTGAGGAACGCTTTGCCCGCTCCGATCCCCGAGCCCACGCGCGCTTTCACGTCGAACTTGGCAAAGAACTCCTGGCCCACGGTTTCACCACCGAAGCCGACGCCGAATTCCGTCACGCCGCTGCGGTTGATCCCGCAAGCACCGCGCCGCTTACAGCTCTTGCCGAAGATTACGACGCTCGCGGCGACGCTCACGAGGCCCGCGCCCAAGCCGAGGCAGCTCTCCGCATTCGCGAATCTGCCGAGGCTTACTTGATTCTTGCGCGCCTCGATTTGCGAGAAAATAGAATTGAAGCAGCAGCCCAGAACATTAATCGGGCACTGCAACTCGAACCCGGCAATTCCGCCGGTCAGGACTTGAAGCGCACCTTAGCAGCCAAGCTCGCGGAGAAAGCGCAGCCGCTGTCACCGCCATGAGCCTCATAGAAATGAAGCCATTCAAACCAGTTCTCAGTTCTCGGTTCTCAGTTCTCAGTGGCAAACTCGCATTGCCTTTTCTGTTCGCCGTTCTTGCCTCTGTATTTTCTGCTATGCCGTGCTCCGCCGACGTCTTAAGGATCGCGGTAGACGATGCCATCCAACCCGTCACCGCCGAATACATTGGCCGTGCACTCGACGTAGCAGCCGCGAATCATGACGAAGCTGTCCTGATCGAAATGAACACGCCCGGCGGACTGGTCGATTCGACGCGCGAAATCATCGAGAAAATCGTGGCCTCGCCAGTCCCGGTCATCATCTACGTGACACCCAGCGGCAGCCGCGCCGCATCTGCCGGCTTCTTCATCCTCGAATCCGCGGACGTCGCGGCCATGGCGCCGGGAACCAATACCGGAGCCGCGCATCCCGTCATCCTGGGCGGCGAAAAAATGGACGACGTGATGAAAATGAAAATGGAGAATGACGCCGCTGCCTTGATGCGCTCCGTCGTCGCCAAGCGCGGCCGCAACGTCGAGTTGGCGGAGAGTGCAGTGCGCGAGTCGAAGTCGTTTACCGATCAGGAAGCACTCGACAAGAAATTGATCGAGTACATCGCCCCGAACGAACAGGAACTCTTTCATCAATTGAGCGGGAAGAGCTTCAAGCGTTTCAACGGAACGACCGTGACGCTCAGCCTGGACAACCAACCGGTGCGCGACTATCGCATGACCCTCAAGCAGCGCATTCTCTCCTACATCATGGACCCGAACGTAGCGTTCATCCTGCTGGCCATCGGCGCATTGGCGCTGTATGCGGAATTCAACCACCCCGGCGCGGTCATTCCTGGAACCGTGGGCGTGGTCTTCATCCTTCTGGCGGCATTTGCGTTGAACCTGCTGCCGGTGCGCTTCGCGGCAATCGCCATGATCATCGGAGCTTTTGCGCTCTTCGCCGCCGAGGCCAAGTTCGCGAGCCACGGCGTGCTCACCACTGGCGGGATTGTCCTGTTGACGATGGGCGGCCTGTTTCTGGTCGACGCGCCCATTCCGGAAATGCGCGTCCGGCTCGTGACCGCGCTTGCGGTCAGCATCCCGCTCGGACTCATCACGGCCTTCCTGATGAGCATCGCCGTGCGCGCCCGCCGCAACAAGATTGTCACCGGCAAACAAGGATTGATCGGCGAAATCGGCATCGCCCAATCCATGCTGGCGCCAGCCGGAAAAGTGTTCGTCCACGGCGAGCTTTGGGACGCCGTCTCCACAGTCCCCGTTCCCGCCGGAGAGCAGATTGTCGTGCGCCAAGTTGATGGGCTCACGCTGCGCGTCGATCCCGTGGGGGCGACGAGGCCGGTGATGGCTTAGCCCTCCGCATGGTAGTGTTAATCCCCGCAGGGGAGAAAACCAAACCATGTGCTTTTCAGCCACGGCGAACTTTGTAGGCAGCGGAGTTCTGGGTGCCGTCGGCGTCGTCACCTTGGCGAAGGTGAAACACAGGCGCGAACTGCTTTTCGCAGCGCTGCCCACGCTTTTCGCCATTCATCAGTTCATCGAGGGATTCGTCTGGCTGGGATTGGATGGGATTCTCTCGCCTGCGGTGGCGCACGACATGGGCGCGGCGTTCATGCTCTATGCGCAGGGGCTCCTCCCTTTTCTGCTGCCGCTCAGCGTAGTGCTGTTCGAGCCTACCGCGAAGAGCCGCAGACGCATGCTGCCGTTCCTCGTGCTCGGCGGAGGAACGACGCTCTATATTTTGTGGGCACTGACGGCATACCCATTGGAGCTGTACGTCAGGGGAAACAGTATCGTGTACATCAATCAGGCGACAAACAACGAAGCGGTAGCGGTGCTGTATGTGATTGCAACTTGTGGCTCGCTGTTTTTCTCGAAGATCAAGATGATGGTGGTCTTCGGCGCGGCGAACCTGGCGATACTGCTGGTGGTAATGGAAGTCAAGCGGTACGCGTTCACCTCGCTGTGGTGTGCTTACGCGGCGATCGCCAGTGCGATTATCCTCGCCTACTTCTGGAAAAGCATCGAAGAGCGGCCGTTCGAGTACGCGTAGCTTGGGTGAAGGGCGAGTCTCGTGACCCGGGGGCCGGGCTCTGACTACGTGGCTGCTTCGCTTCGCGAAGCGGCTACTCCGCTCAGGATGACATTTTATGCAGAGCACCCGCATCTTCCCCAGCAACCGCGCAGTCAGGCCGTCACTGCCGATAAGCGCTCGCTTGCGCTACAATCCGCTCATACTCTGAGTTACGAGTTGCGTGGAGGCCTATATGCCCGATCTCGGGTTTCCGGTGATCACCGTTGCCGTCGTCATCGTCATCATCTACCTGCTAAGTTCCATCAAGATCCTGGCCGAATATGAGCGCGGCGTCATCTTCCGGCTTGGACGCCTGCTGGGTACGGCCAAGGGGCCGGGCATTATTCTGGTGTTCGCCCCGATCGACCGCATGGTACGGATTTCGCTGCGGCAGGAAGCGATCGAGGTTCCGCCGCAGGACGTCATCACCCGCGACAACGTCACGTTGAAGGTCAACGCGGTCATTTTTTTGCGCGTGATCGATCCGAACAAGGCAGTGGTGGAAGTCTCCAATTACGCCTACCAGACTTCGCAGTTTGCGCAGACTACTTTGCGCTCGGTGCTGGGCGAACAGGAACTCGACGAATTGCTCGCTCACCGCGACAAGATTAATCTGCGGCTGCAGAGCATCCTCGATACCCACACCTCGCCTTGGGGCGTGAAGGTGACCAACGTGGAAGTCAAACAAGTGGATATGCCCGAGTCGATGTTGCGCGCCATGGCCAAGCAGGCTGAGGCGGAGCGCGAAAAGCGCTCGAAGATCATCCACGCCGAAGGCGAGTTCTCGGCCGCCCAGCGCCTGGTGGATGCCGCGCATTTGTTGTCCACCGAACCGGCCAGCATTCAGTTGCGCTATTTGCAGACGCTGACTGAAATCGGGGTCGAGAAAAATACCACGGTTGTGTTCCCCGTGCCCATCGATTTCTTCTCCGGTATACAGAAGTGGCTGGCCAGCGTACCCGCGCCACCCGCGCCGGTAGGAAGGTAGCAGGTCAAAGCAGGTTCTCATGCCCACGGCGCAGCAGGATAAGGAGATCACGCTTGGCACCGGCCGCATGTTGGGCCTTTTCTTCACGTTTGTACTGATCTGCGCTGTTTTCTTCGCGATCGGCTTTTCGCTGGGCAGGAAAACCTCCATGGCGGTCGCGGGCGGTTTGCTGAACCCCACTGGAGCGCCGTCGACCATCGTTCGGCCCTCGGCGGCAAAAAACGATGCCCACGACACTCCGCAGCCCGCGCCGCAGTCGGGCGATTTTAGCTTTTACAAAGCCGTAGGTGAGAAGAACGCGAACGCCGCGCTCACGCCGCCGGATTCCAAGACGCAGCCGGTAGCCTCAACCGCAGCGACTTCAACCACAGCAACGCCGGCCACCGCGAGCGCAACCGCGGAAGCGCCCAAGGACGCCACAGACGCCGGCGGCGCTGCGCCCACGACCCCCGGTTACTATGTACAGGTCGCCGCAGTCAGCCGGCAGGAGGACGCCCAGGCGCTGGTCGAGGCACTGAAGAAAAAGCAGTATCCGGCTTTTGTTGCCAACAATCCTTCGACCGACAAGTTCTATCACGTTCAGGTGGGACCCTATGCCGAGTGGAAAGACGCCGAAGCCATGCGCACCCGCCTTATCGGCGATGGCTACAATCCGATTGTGAAGAAATGAGCTGCGAGCTTCGAGCGGGCCGTTGGCCCGCAGTCGTAGCTTGTGGCTTGCAGCTTACTTTCTGTTACCCTTCCACATCATGTCCGACGCGGCGCCCAATCTTGATCGCTTTCTGCATGCCATCGCCGACCCCACTCGGCGCCGGATTCTGGTGGTACTCAAAGAGAAAGGCGGATGCTCGCTTGGTAAGGAAACCGGGCTCTGTGCCGCCGATATCGAGCAGCGCGTGAAGCTGGCGCAGCCTACCGTTTCGCATCACATGCGAATTCTCGAAAAAGCGGGCCTGGTGGAGGCCAAGCGAGAGGGACACTGGCGTTGGTACCGGCGCAACGAAAAACTGATTGCGGAAATGACGCGTGGGTTGAAGGGACAAGTCTAGGAGCCATCTCCTAATGAACCGCAAGAAGTAAACTGTCCGGGCCCTCAGGGGCTAAAGCCCGCTGTCTTTATTGGCTCTGGGCGGCACGGCTGAAGCCGTGCCCTACCCAACCCGATCTGTACGATGGGTTCTAGACTCGGCGGCTAGGTTCCCGCGCCCGCCACGTAGGCTTTTTCTTCGTTCTTGTCATTCGGCTGCGTGGCAGAGTTGCCGTTCCTGTGGGTCAGGCCGCGGACCTGTGAGATCAGATCCGCCATTTCAAAGGGCTTGGACAGCGAGGGCACGCTCTTCTCCTGAAGGAAGCTTCTAGTCTGCTCGTCGGCCACGGTGGAAAACGTCAGCAGCAGCCCTTTCTCCAGACCGGGGTAGTTTTGCGCGATCCACTCGTACATTTCCGGTGCGCTGCAGCCTCCCGGCATACGGCCATTCATTACGATCACGTCGAAAGAGCCTTGGCGGAGCTGCTCCTGTGTGTCGGCCATACTCATGGAAGTTGTGACATCGGCTCCCGCACCGACGAGCACGTCGCGTTCAAATTCCAGCACCGCTTCTTCGTCTTCGACCAGCAGCACGCGCCCTTTCAACACGGACTCCCGGCGCCTGGGCACCACTGCCTCCGGCAGCGTGGGTTTCTCGCTGGCCAGCAAATGAACTGCAATCGTCGCTCCGCCCTCTTCACGGTTGCGGGCCACGATTTCCCCGCCATGTTCCTTTACGATCCCATAGCAGATGCTCAATCCGAGGCCGGTTCCCTTGCCCACCGACTTGGTGGTATAGAAGGGATCGAAAATCCGGCCGTGGTCCTTGATTCCCGGACCGCTATCGTCGAACTCCACGCACACGTAGGCATCTTTCTTAAAGACGCGCACTTTCAAAACACCGCCACGGGTGCCCTCGCCGTTGCTCTCGCTGCTGCCCTCGCCGTTACCCTCTACCATGGCATCGAGCGCATTGTTGACAATGTTGAGGAAAACCTGCTCTAACTGATGCGGATCGGCCACCACCGAGGGCAGTTCCGCCGCAATCTCGCGTTCCAGCAAGACGTTGTGAACCTTCAAATCGTATTCGCGGAGGGCAAGCGACTCTTCCAGCACCTTACGCAAGTCCACTTCCTGTTTCTCCGGCTTGCGTTGGCGCGCAAAAGAGAGCAGATTTTGGACTATCCGGTGGGTTCGCTGGGCCTGCTTGAACAGCTTGGCCACATAATCGGCGGAACGGTCATCAAGGCCAGCACCTTCCAAGAGTTGCGCGTAACCGAGGATGGCGGTCAGCGGGTTGTTCAATTCGTGCGCTACCCCTGAAATCAATTGGCCGACGGCTGACATCTTTTCGCTCTGCAGCAGTTGCTCCTGAGTCTGCCGTAAGTCTTCGTAGGCGCGGCAGGTTTCCTCGTAGAGCTGGACCTTCTCGATGGTGGTCGCCAGTTGGCGACTGATGGCAACCAGCAGATTCTCGTCGTTGCTCGAATAGTGCCGGTCTTGTTTGCTGGCAATACCCATGATGCCGATAGGCTTGTCCTTGCTCCAAAGCACGACCCAGATCCAGTAGGGCAAGCCGTCTGCGCATACAAACTCCACCACCGCCGGTGGCAGGTGCGGCATAAAATCCTGCGTCACCACTTCGGCACGGGAGCGCATCACCAGATCGCCCAGCCCCTCCGGAAAAACGACTTCCGCCATGTGGACACGCGCCTCACTCCGCGGGCCCCCGCCCGCGCGGCGCCGGTAGGTGCCCTCGGGCTCGACAGCCAGATAGACCGAGCCGGTCTCGGCCCCAAACAGCGAGATCACCTGGCGCAGGGTCAGGTTCAGAATTTCATCGAGATCGAACGACTGGGTCGCGATGACGGCCATCGCGTTGAGTGCGTTCAACTCGCGGTTGCGACGCCGCATCTCGTCTTCCGAGCGTTTCTTCTCCGTAATGTCGAGAACGAAGCCCTGATAGCGCTCAAGGTTTCCGTTCGAATCGCGCGTCGCAAAACAGCTCTGCGCCACCACCAGCAGCGTGCCATCCTTGCGCCGCATCGTGGTTTCAAAGTTGCGAACGTAGTTGTGCGCCTCGATTTCCTTGCGAAACGCCGCGCGCTCGTCGGGAACCGCGTGCAGCACACTCCCCATGTCGAGGGCCATCAACTCGTCCCGGCTGCCGTACCCGAGCATAGTGACAAAAGCATCGTTGCAGTCGAGCAAATCGCCATCCAGCGTCGCCACAAACACGCCTTCCTGCACCTGCTCAAACAACATGCGGTATTTTTCTTCCGCTATTTGACGAGCGGTCGTATCGTGCACCACATGGATGGTGCCCTTCTGCTGGCTTCCTTGCTCCACATACGACGAAGTTGAAACTATCGACTGCCCGCCGAAACACGGATCCATTGCTTCCGTCAGCCCCGAACCGCGTTCGCAATACGGGCATCCCCTCCAGGCACGCTCTTGCGGTAGAACCTTTTCGCACCGATTGCCCAAGACATCGGCCGGCGCCTTTTCTAGCCGCTGCAGCAGGGCCTGATTGGTTTTGAGGATGCGGAAGTCTGTGTCGTGCGCCAGAATCAGGTCCTGGATGGAATCGAAGGTATTGGTCCACTGCCGCTGCGAGCGCAGCACCTGCTCCAGCAACCGCAGGCTCTCAGCCGCAATTCCCAGCGCCTGCGCCGCCGTTTCCAAGAACTCCAGTTCTTCACGGGTATGGTGGCGGCGTGAACAGCCGAGCGACAGCATCCCGATGGTTGACTTCTTACCCTGCACCGGGAGCAGTACCACGTGATGAATGGCAAGCTTCGCCAGTTGTTCCCGCTCCCGCTCCGAGAGCTCCGAGAGTTTCATCACTACCGCCCGATTTTCCTGGAAGGTGCGGGCCTGGATTTCATTGGTTCCGACTTGCCCGACGGCTCGCAGACATTCCGGCGACAGGCCGGCGTGCAGCGTCGCTACCAAACGATCACCTTCGGTCGACTGGAACCACGCTGCCTTCGCCCCCACTACGACTTTCAGTTTTTCCAGCGCCGTCTGCATTATCGGAGCACGATTCTGGGAGCGCGCAATCGTAACCGTTAGATCGTTGAGCACCGCCAGGCGCCGTGCGCGAAGCCGCGAATCGTCCAGCGCCAACAGCAGGATGCTCGAACCGAACAGCACTTCGGCCAACAGGTAACCTACACTCGGAATGTGACTGGCAAACGAAGGCCAGTTCAAATTCAAGGTCAGCAGCCCGGCGCCGAACAGGAAAACCCCGAGCCCAATGCGCCCGATCCGGCGCCGTAGCAGTTCGAGGGCTGCTCCGACCGCCATCAGCCGGCAGGCTAGATCCAACCCGAGATCGAGCGTCCTTGCATTTAGAAAATGCTGTGAATCCGGAAAATACAGCGGTCGCATGGCGGCGCAGACCATCAGAACCCACGAGACGGCCAGCAGCGCTGTCAGCGCTCGCCGCGCCTGCACCGACATCAGCGCCGCCGCCGCAAACAAGCCCACCGCCAGCACAAAGTCAGCCTGTGCGAATGCTGCCATCGACTTCGAGGTGGCGTGGAACTCGCTAGCGCCTGTTGCCCAAAGAAATGCCCCGTAGGCGAGCCAACCCGCTCCCCAAGTCAGCAGATATCGTTCCCGAAAGAGCCGGAAGAAAAGCAGACTGACCGCCACCACGATCAGGGCGGCCGTTTCCCGCCCCGTCAACCAAGGGACGGTCAGCGCACCAACCGAACTCCCGAATGGGCCGGCAGGATTCATAGATAAAAGCACTAAAGACACGCGCAGGAACACCTAAGCTTTTAAGTATCACGCTCAAGCGGGAGGGCCGCACGGATTTCCGTCTCCACTTGGTTACTTTCGGAATGTGAAGTCGTGTCCTAGAATGAGCGATACATACTCACTCAGCCCCATGCCTAATGATCGCATTCTCGTCGTGGACGACGAGGAAACAATCCGCGAGATTGTGTCGTCGATGCTGGGCGGAGCGCATTTTCAGACGCGCCAGGCAGCCAGCGGCGTCGAAGCCCTTTCGATTCTGGAATCGGGTGACGAATTCGATCTCGTGCTCTCCGACCTGATGATGGCCGAGATGGATGGGATTGCCCTTTTGGAACGCGCCAAGGAACGTTACCCTGACATGCCGATCGTGATGGTAACCGCGGTCCACGACATTCAGGTCGCGCTGCAGGCTCTGCGCAACGGAGCATACGATTACCTGCTCAAGCCCTTCGAGCGAGAGCAACTGCTGGCCACGGTCCGCCGTGCGCTGGAGAATCGCCGCTTGAAGCGCGAAAACGATGCCTATCGCAGCAACCTGGAGGCCCTGGTTGCCGCCCGCACCCAGCAATGGAAAACGGCGCTTTCCAACCTGGAGAAGTCTTATGACATCACTCTCGAAGCTCTGGGCGATGCGCTCGACCTCAAGGACGCCGAAACCGAAGGCCACTCCAGGCGCGTGACCGCCTACACTATCGCGATTGCGCGCAAGATGGGACTGGCGAAAGAAGAGATCGACGTGATTGCGCGCGGAGCCTTCCTGCATGACATCGGCAAGATGGCCATTCCCGACGACATCCTGCGCAAGCCCGGCAAGCTCACAGAGCAGGAAATGGACATCATGAAAGAACACTGCTACCGCGGATACAAGATCATCTCACGAATCCCATTCTTGGCCGAGGCAGCCGAAATCGTTTACTCTCACCAGGAGCGCTACGACGGACTGGGCTATCCTCGTGGGCTGAAGGGCGATGAGATCCCGCTGGGTGCCCGAATTTTTGCGATTGCCGATACGCTGGACGCCATGCGATCCGACCGTCCCTACCGCGCTGCCCAGTCCATTGAGGCCGCCCGGAAGGAAATCGCAGCCTGGTCCGGCCGCCAATTCGATCCCCAGATCGTCAAGGTCTTTCTGGAAATGCCCGACAATATCTGGGAAGACCTGCGGGACGACATCAATGCGGCAAACGCGTCTTTTCCGAAGGTGTGACCGTGACAAGGTGCAACCATGACACCGCTGGCTGCACCCACAATGCTGAGCGGCCAGTCTTGACCAACCAATCCTGACCAGCATTTTCTCTCCGAGCGCCGGGCATCGTTTTGTTGTCATCACCTCATCCAACCGACCAGTGAAGTTGATCCAAATGGCCCCATTACGGCTGTGTTTTGCCGTTCTGGGTAAAAGAACCGGCGCCCGCCAGAATGTGCCTGTTTCGCATCTGGCGGGCAAGCCCGGGGTTTTTGCTGCCTTTTCCTCGCAATTCCGCTCCTTTCACTTTTTCGATTGCAACCCGGGGAGGTCGTCGCGTTCTACTAACAACAGAGGTGTATAACCGAGCTTTAGCTTCGGTTGCCTATGCCGGCTTTCCAGGATGCATATTTCGAGATCGATCAAGATTAGAATCACCAAGATCAAATTCATTAAGACCGCAGGAGAAATGGATGAAAACCTTCATGGTCGTGGTTGGCGCCGTTCTCGTTCTGAGCGCTCTCTCGGCTGCGCAGAGTCCCACGCTGAACCCCGTACCCAACACTATTTTCGTGGGCGCCGATGGCAAATTTGAGACCGCGCCAGATACCGCGCTCATTCAGTTCAACATCTCGGCTCAGGCCGACAGCGCCAAGGACGCCTACGACCAGGCCGCCAAACAAGCCGAAGCGACGCGCCAGGTTCTACGCGCGAACGGCATCGAACCCAAGTCCGCGGAAATCGGCTTCTTCTCGGTGAATCCGCAATACGACTGGAAAAACTCGACTCACAAGATCATCGGCTACCAGGTCAGGGCCGGCGTCAGCTTGAAGCTCAAGGATTTTTCCAAGATCGGCCCGGTGACGCAGCAACTCGCCGACGCCAGCGTCGGTGAAAGCCAGTCGCTCAGCTACACGCTCGACTCGACCGACGAGGCTAAGAGCAAAGCCGTCGCCGATGCCTATCGGCGCGCGCGCGCTTCCGCGCAGTCCCTGGCCAATGCCAGCGGACGCACGCTCGGCGAGCTCTCCTATGCCACCGTCGATACCTTGGAGAATATTCGCTTGGCCGTGCCCATTCCGCGCCATGCCATGCCCATGGCGATGGCAGCGCAAACCCCGGCGCCGACCGAGGAGTTTTCGCCCCAGAATGTGACGGTGACGGCGCACGTGAATGCGATGTTTGTATTGAAGTAGTAGTGTGGCGCGGACACTGTTATCGCGAACAACGGAACCGAAGAGAAAGCAGGAAAAAAGGTTACTCAGGCCCAAATCAATCCGTCTCTACTGCCGACACTAATCGTTGCGCACACTAGTCGTTGGGAACACTAGTCGTTGCGGACATTAGTCGTTGCGGACAATGACCTCACGGCGTGAGGAAATACGGCTCGCATCCACCTGAACTTCCCGCTGAATCTCCATCTGGATCGAAGTCCCCGGCTCCAGCCTCACGTCCGCGCCCCGCGAGAGCATTCCCACCGCCAGCCCAGCGACTCCCCCAATTCCAGCTCCGATGCCGGCGCCTTTCCCTCCGTTGGTGATTCCACCGATCACGGCTCCGGTGGTTGCCCCGCCGACGGCTTCCCTGGCTTTTTTCGCGGCGTCGCTATCCTCACGAATCGTCCCTTCCGAATCCTTCATCGAGGTCTTCTCGGCCCCGGGCGTGTTCTCCACCGAGCCGCCCAGCAGCACGGTATAGCCGTTGGGATAAATCATCGAAGTGAAGTGGATGAGCACCTCGGCGTGTCCCTTTACGTGCCCACCGCGCTGCACGCGCTCGATCCTTCCCTGGATGTATGTCCCCGCTGGAATCACGACCCGCTCGTTGACTACAAACGGAAAGGCAGTCTCCGCATATACCGGGTCTCCGTCCCTGGCCGTCTTCGTCGAAATTGCCTGCTTCAGCGATAGTGGAACACTGGTTCCGGCGGGAATGGTCAGCATCGGCTTCGCCGACTCCGCCGCGGGGGAAGCCGGAACCGGGGTGAGGGTGGACTGTGCGGCCGCGATCCCGGCCAAGAGCAAAAACCAACAAGAAGCAGCACGGATTCTCATCGAAGACCGACCTCTTCAAGACCAATTTAGCAACACGCTTGCAATCTCAGATGCGCCTGCGGGATTGGCAGTTAGCCGAGAACCCATTATCTTCAGTTTAGTAAACACGTTTAGTAAACACGGCTAGTAAACACGGCTAGCAAACCTAACCCTTATTTTTCCGCGACTGGTTCTTGAGCACATTGCCCATGAACTGCGACTGCAGTTTCTCGGCACAGCCCTCGCCGCAAACCTGCATCGCGCCTTCCTGCACTGCCAGTTTTTCGTCCCATGGCGCCAGATGCATCACCGGCACGCCGAAATCGCCAAACGAGCTCCACATCACCCACCAGCGATCGCTCGCGCCTTTCAGCACCCCGCAATTCGGACCGGCGCAGCGATAAAACGAACTCGGAATGACGCGCAGATTTTCGGTCATGGACAACCTGCTTACCTCGCGTCATTGTAGCTGACGAGTACGCGCGGGGCCATGAGTTACAGAAGACGGCGGCGGACGGCGTAGTGGTACTTGCGTTGGAAGGGTCAGGCCCCTTACTTGTACAACAAATACTTTTCTCGCAACCGTACAAATTCATCGAGCCGCTCTTGCCAGTCCTCGGCAATCCGTCTTGGATCTTCTCCGGCACCGATCGCGTCGAATACCTCTTGATTCACCAGCAGATCGGCTATACGCTCCAGCTTGAAGTCGTTTGGATAAAGTTTATGGAGCGCCGACGCGAGTTCGATCCCCAATTCTGGCGAGTCCAGCGTATTTCGATCCAGGATAATCAGGTTCACGCCTTCACATCGTTCCCCGGCAAAGTTACTTGACGACGGAGTGAAAGTTACAGGCACGAACCGCATGCTCTGAATACTGCGCGCGTTCAAGTAGGTTGCCAACTCCCTGCTCTTGATCCAGGGTGCGCCCACGACTTCGAAGGGCGTATCTGTGCCTCGCCCGACTGAGACATTGGTCCCTTCAATCATCGCCACTCCCGGATAAAGGGTGGCCGCAGTCAGACTCCGCAAGTTGGGCGAGGTGTTCACCCACTGGAGGCCTGTCGAATCGAACCAGTCTCCCGGCTGCCAGCCTTCCATTGCCACCACATCGAGGCGGGCCCCAATGTGCCGCTCGGCGTTCACCATTTTCGCCAGCTCACCCAGCGTCATCCCGTGCCGCACGGGCTCGGGAAAATAGTTCGTAAACTTTTCCTGACCCTGATCGGAAAGCGGACCCTGCACGAACGACCCGGTAATCGGATTCGGGCGATCCAGAATGAGCACTTCTATTCCAGCCTTGGCGGCTGCCTCCAGGAAATATCCCACCGTAGCTTCGTAGGTGTAAAAGCGCGCGCCCGCATCTGCGAGATCGATCACCACCGCGTCCAGCCGCTTCAGCACGTCCATGGGCGGACGCCGAGCGGCTTCGCTCCCTCCGTACACGCTGTAGACTTCGATTCCGGTCGCTGCATCCTTCGTATTCTTGACGTCGGTCGTGTCGAGCGTTCCAGTCACACCATGCTCCGGACTGAAAATCGCATCCAGCGAAATCCCCGGCACGTTCGCCAGCACGTCAATCGTCCGGCGCCCTTCCGAATCGACGCCGGTCTGATTCGTCAGCAATCCGATACTGCGCGGAGCCCCGCCTCTCGCCGGATGCAGCGCCGCAAACTTCGTGTCTTCTAGTACGTCAATTCCCGTCTTCACGGTTCCGTTCCGCACCGCCAGCTTGCGCGCCGCGCTCTGCATTTCGTTGTAGCCGGTGATGGTGGCCACCCGCATCTTCTCCGCTTCGGCCGGATCGAGCGCCAGCGTCGCTGCCACCGCGGTCGCGACCTTGGTTCGAAGCGCAACCGCGCTTCCGTTCCCCTTCTCCTTGGGTGGCACCGTGTTCAGGTGAACAGTGTTCAGGTGAACAATGTTCATGTGCACGGCATTGGTCAGCAGCACGATATAAGTCTTCGTCGCCGGATCAATCCACAGCGAAGTCCCCGTGAACCCCGTATGTCCGTAACCGCCGACCGGCAGCAATTCTCCGCGATTGGTGGAAAAGGGAGAATCAATGTCCCACCCGAACCCGCGCACCGCCGTTCCATTCACTGGCTGCTGCGGCGCAGTCATTTTTGCAATCGTCGCCGGAGTCAGGACGCCTCGGCCCCCATCGAGCAAAGCCTGCGCAAAAAGCGCTAAGTCGTCGGCGGTAGAAAACAATCCCGCATCGCCCGCCACTCCACCCATTCGTCGAGCCGTGGGATCATGCACCACTCCGCGCAGCAGGTGATGATTCTCATCCTCTTCGGTCGGGGCGATCCGCGACTCCCACGACCGCGGAGGCAGGAACCGCGTCTCCTTCATGCCCAGCGGTCCAAAAATGTGATTGGCTGCATACTCATCGAGCGACTCGCCCGAGAGCCGCTCCACCAGCGCTCCCAGCACAACGAAGTCGATGTCGCTATAAACAAGCGACGCGCCCGGAGGCCGCTCGGGCGTGACTTCAAACGCCATGCGATACCCCGCGTCCTTGCCCTCCCACCGCTTCCCAAGTTCTAGATCTTCCGGCAACCCCGAGTAGTGCACGAGTAACTGCCGAATCGTAATATCCTGCTTGCCGTTTTGCGCAAACTCTTGAAGGTACTTTGCTACCGGATCGCTCATGCGAAACTTTCCCTGCTCCCAAAGCTGCATGATCGCCGTCGTAGTGGCAACGACCTTGGTTAGCGACGCGCAGTCAAACACCGTATCGAGCGTCATCGCCTCCCGCCGAGGTTCGAGCGCCCGGCTGCCGTAAGCCTTGCGATACGCCACGCGCCCGTCATGGCCGACGATGAGGACTGCTCCTGGAATCTGCCGTTGGGCGATGGCGTCGTTGATGATGGGGTCGATAACGGCGAGGCGCGAATCAAGCGCAGTCTGAGAGAACGCGGCAACCGATAGAACGAAGGCGAGGAAGAGCAGAATTTTCGGTGAGGGTTTCACGTCTGCTGTGACTCTACATGACCTCGGAGATACGGCTCAAGGCTGAAGGTTACAAATGATGCTCTTGAAGTAACTCCCTGTTTGCCTCTACTCGCCGCCTTTGCTATAACCCCATCAGTTCACAAAATATCTTGAACCTGACGCTGCCCCATCGAGAGTCCGGCTTTTCCTTCCTGGTGCGCAATTTCGTCGCCCAGGAAGATCGTTTTCGCAGGGCCTTTGGCATCCTGGAAAAGGCTATCGTTGCGCGCGCCTTTCCTGCATGCTCGCTCGCCGTGACGTTCCGCGGAGAGCTCGTCGCCCACAAAGCCCTGGGCCGCTTCACATACGATCCGGCTTCGCCTGAGGTCAGCACTACGAGCATCTTCGATCTCGCTTCGCTTACTAAAGTTGTCGCCACGACCACCATGTCCATGATCCTTTATGAACGCGGCCTTCTCGATCTCGAAGCGCCGGTCACCGCCATCGTTCCCGAATTCGCCAGCGATCACGCTGGCGATGACCCGCGCCGCCGCGAAATCACGCTGCGCATGCTGCTCGCGCACTGCTCTGGCCTGCCCGCCTACGAGAAGCTTTTCCTGCGCGCTCAGGCACGAGAAGGTCTTCTGCAGGCCGCTTTCAGCACTCCACTTGCCGCTGCCCCCCGCACCCGTGCCGAATACAGCGATGTCGGCTTCATCACTCTCGGCGTCGTCCTCGAACGCCTGGCCGACGAATCCCTCGACGCATTCTGCCAACGCGAAATCTTCGGCCCGCTCGGCATGACCCACACTACCTTCAATCCCACTCCCGCCTTTAAGCACTCCATCCCGCCAACCGCCGACGATCGCACCTTCCGCCACCGCATTATTCAAGGCGAGGTGCAGGACGAGAACGCAAGCGTCCTCGGCGGCATTGCTCCACACGCCGGACTGTTCTCGACCGCCGAAGATCTGGCCATTTTCGCGCACGCCATGCTCAATGGCGGATACCCCATCCTCCGCTCCACCACCGTGGAACTCTTTTCGCGTCGAGAATCGGCCCCCGAAGGCACGTCCCGGGCGCTTGGCTGGGACACGCCGTCAGCGTCTTCGCAATCCGGAAAGTATTTCTCGTCGCGTTCCTTCGGACATCTGGGTTACACCGGCACATCCCTGTGGATCGACCCCGACCGCCAACTTTCGATAACCTTGCTCACCAACCGCACCTGGCCTGATTGCACCAATCAGGCAATCAAACAGGTGCGCCCAGCGTTTCACGACGCCGTGGTTGAGGCCTTGGGGAAGAACGCTTGAAACGCAAAGCTTCGAAGGGCAACACGGCGAATCGTAAATTGACGGGCGTAGCACTCCGCTTCCTGGGCACGGAGAGAACGAACTCTGCCTCCGTCGATCTCGATTGTAAGTCCGCGCTCGAAATTGCCCGCATCATCAATGCTGAAGACGCCACGGTCGCCGCTGCCGTGAAGCGCGCTCTGCGGCCCATCGCACGGGCGATCGATCTCATTGCTGCGGCGCTCTCTCAAGGCGGCCGCCTTATCTACGTTGGCACCGGCACCAGCGGACGCATCGCCGCCTTGGATGCCGTCGAGTGTCCGCCCACTTTTGATGTTGACCCGCGCATGGTCCAATTCATCATCGCGGGCGGCCCCAAAGCGCTGAGCACAGCCTTGGAAGCCGACGAAGACTCTCGCGAACTGGGGCGCAAGGCCATCGCGAAGAAGAAGCCAACCAAGAAAGATGTCGTCGTAGGCATCGCTGCCAGCGGACGCACTCCTTTCACCATCGCCGCTATCCGGTATGCGCGCGCGCGCGGCGCGAAAACCGTTGCCGTCGTCTGCAACCCGAAATCCCCGCTCGGCGGGGCCGCGCATGTGGCGATCGTTGCAGAGGTCGGCGCGGAAGTTCTTGCTGGTTCTACCCGCATGAAGGCCGGCACCGCGCAGAAGATGATTTTGAACATGCTCACAACTGGAGCGATGACCCGTCTCGGCTATGTCTACGGCAACCTAATGGTCAACCTCCACACGAAGAACGAGAAGCTGGCCGAACGCGGAGTGGGCATCCTGGAAAAAGCCGCCGGACTCAACCATGCCGCAGCGCGCAAGTTCCTCGTCGCTGCGGGAGGCCGCGTCCCGGTAGCGCTGGTGATGGCCAAAGTGGGCATCAGCCGCGCTGCCGCTGCCGCTACGCTGAAGAAGTCGGCCGGCCGGGTCCGCCAAGCCATTGCTATCGCGACGACCAAGTAGGGAAGCGGCTGTTACAAACGGATCTCCTGGACACAATTCCAAGTCCCACGTTTAGGATTCCCGGCTAAAATATTCGCAGCACTCCGTCTGCAATAGCTTCAGCGCGGGGTATCTCGGGAACTCATAACGACATGGACAAGCTCGTAATCCGCGGCGGCAATCCCCTGCTGGGGACGGTCAGAATTAGTGGTGCGAAGAACGCTGCACTGCCTTGCATGGCGGCAGCCCTGCTCACCGACGAACCGGTGATTCTCGAAAACATCCCCCAAGTGCGCGACATCGAGACGACGCGCAAGCTGCTTGCCGCCATGGGCGCCGAAGTCGAACTGGGCTACGGACGCGCCCATCATCGGACGACGATTTGCGCGCGCACGCTCGCCGCTCCCGAAGCGTCTTATGAACTGGTGAAGACCATGCGCGCCTCCACGCTCGTCCTGGGACCGCTAGTCGCCCGCTGTGGCCGCGCTCGAGTCTCGTTGCCCGGCGGATGCGCCATCGGCGCGCGCCCCATCGACCTGCACATCAAGGGCCTGGAACGTCTGGGCGCCAAAATCACGCAGGAGCACGGCTATGTTGAGGCCGTCACTGATCCGCTCAAGGGCGATCGCCTCCGTGGCGCCGAAGTTGTTTTCGACAAAATTACCGTCACCGGCACCGAAGACGTGCTTATGGCCGCCACGCTTGCCGATGGCGATACGGTCATGGAGAACTGCGCCCGTGAACCTGAGGTTGCGGACCTGGCCGCGCTGCTCAACGCTATGGGGGCCAAGATTCACGGCGCCGGCACGTCTACGATCCGCGTGAAGGGGGTCGCCAAGCTCCACGGCGCGAAGCATCGCATCATCCCCGACCGCATCGAAGCCGGAACCTTCATCATCGCCGGAGCTCTCACCGGCGGGGACATCAACGTTACTGGATGCGAGCCCGCGCACCTCGCCGCCATCCTGCAGAAGCTCGCAGAAACCGGCGTGAAGACCGCGGTGAAAGCCGACTCGGTCCGCGTCATGGGCGATCACCCGCTGCAATCCGCGGATATGAACACGGAAGAATATCCCGGCTTCCCTACCGACATGCAGGCGCAATACATGGCGCTCACCACGCAAGCGGCGGGCACGTCGATCATCGCGGAGAATATTTTCGAGAACCGCTTCATGCACGCGCAGGAACTGGTCCGCATGGGCGCGAACATCAAGATCGAAGGCCGCCGTGCCATCGTCCGCGGCGGAACTCCCCTCAGCGCCGCCGCCGTGCTCGCGTCCGACCTGCGCGCCTCGGCCTCGCTCGTGCTCGCCGCCCTGGTCGCCGACGGCGAGACCATCATCGACCGCGTTTATCACCTGGATCGAGGTTACGAGAACATCGAAGAAAAACTGAAGGCCGTGGGCGCCGAAATACGTCGCGTCGGCAACATCTTCCCCAAGCGCGCCGCCGCCCCCAGCCAATCGTGATGGTCACGCACCCTCTCCAAGACTATCCATCGTCGGAAGCGTGTGATGGGTTACGAGTGTAGGCATTCAAAACTTCCATCGAAATCGAAGCGCCGCGTTGCAACTCCGTTGAACCGGATGTTTTCTTAGTATTTCCTACCTCCAAAATACCTGGAAGATCCCGAAGCGCGTGTTATGCGGAAATCTCTTCATTACTTCGGCCTCTACGTCGGGCCGCATCGCCGCTCCAGGGAAAAATGGCGCGTCGTTGAGGACCACCAGGTGCAGGTCTTCAGACTGCACCGCCTTCAGAATCTCCTCTGGCGATGCGCCGGTATCGTCACGTGTTACGTTCTTCAGCCCGGAAAGAAAGAACAACTCCGGACAATCGTTGCCGGCAAACATCAATCCGTTCGGACTGTGCTCTCGCAGGAAGCGGGCTAAGGCATCGAAAAATACCGCTTCTTCGATCTTTAGGCCGCCCGCTCGTGGCGTCTGCATCGTCTGCATGGGACCGACTATCCAGGTGATTTCGTAGATGTAGCGTGGAACGAGGCTGACCACGCCAAACGCCAGATAAAGCCCCACCACCGAGGCCAGCGCATATGTCCCGCGCTGCGTTTTGCCCGTGGACACGATCGCCACCAGCGCCAGCAGCGTCAGGGGCACCGAATAACTCAGGTAGATCGCAGCCGCAAATGGAAATTGCACCAGGCTGCAGGTTCCCGCCAACGCGATCAGCAGCACAACTTGCTGCCGCTGAAGCTTAGTCTGCGCGCCTGGCTTCCTCCGCATCCACACCAGCACGGCCCCGAGCAGTACCGCAATCGGCGTTAACACCGTCACCGAATGCCAGACGGCAAGAACGATATCGAACGACTGCGCAGCCCGCACCACAATCACCACCGCCGCTACACCGAGAGCCGCTCCAATGATTTTTCCCTGAAACTTCTCCCAATACATCGCCGCTGCCAGAACCCCCACCAGCGGAAGCGCCCACATAATGTTTTCAAATCCTACCGGGCGAAGCACTCCCAGGCCGACCGACCGGGAAATTGCGCTCGAACTTACGCCCGACAAGAACCTCCACACCACGCCCGACCGCGCGTATGGCGCTAGGAAAATAGCTATCGGGCATACCACGCCACACAGAAATGGAATCACCGCGCGAAACATCGTTCTGAATCGTTGCTCCGTTCCCGCCCGCACCCTCGCTTCTCCCCACAGGATGAGCGCCACCACCACCACCGACGGCAGCACGAAGTGGTATAACTCCGCCGGTCCCAGCCGCGCGCGCAGCACCATGAGCAGCACGGCCAGAAATAGCAGCATTGCACCTGCGCTGAACACGCGGTATGGCCAGCTCTTCGACCGCTCCCCCTCCGAGCTTTTATCGGAACTTTTCTCCGATCTTTCCTCCGAAATCCGCCCTTCCGAGTTTTCGCTCTGTTCAAGAAAGGCAAGAAATAGCAGCACGCCGGCAATGTAGTACGCTCCGATCACCTTGATCAGGATGGACACTCCGCCGCATACACCCGCCAAGAACAGCCATCGCCGCGTCCGTACCTCCAGGTAGCGCAGCATTGCCGCTGCCCCAAACGTCGCGAAGAACAGGTTGTACCAGGAAGGCATGGCAGCTGGATAATTGGGGTAGCTCCACGCTACTGCCAGCAACGCGATCGCTCCCGCTGGAATCGCCGAAGTAAAGCGCTGCGCAACATAGTAGACGGCCGGTAGCCACGCCAGGAAAAACAGAAACACACAGATGCGCAGCGACATCAGATTCACGCCGAACGCACGAAACGCCAGCGCATGGATAAGGCTCAGACCGCCGGTGTAGATCTCCCCAAAATCGCGATGCGGAAGTTGTCCCTGCAGCACTCGCAGCGCGCTCTGGCTCAGAGTCCCGTCGTCCGCCGGAACCCAACCGCTGCCGATGTGGGCGCCAACATACAGTGCAGCGATGACCAACACCGCAACCAGCACCAGCAAGTGAACTACCCACCCCTGGGCGGCCGCAAACGCTGCCACTTCGCTCGAGCTGGCCTGCAGCGCCTCCGTACCATGTTCGCGGACCCTCATTTCCACGCTCGGGATTTCTACGTTCAGGGCGGGGTCAATCTGAATCTCTGACTTCGTGGAAGCGTTCTCCATTGCCTTCTTCACTTTGCCTCCAGCGCCGTCAGATGCAGCTTCGCTTCTTTGCTGTCCCGGTTCAGTTGTAACGCCCGCCGATATTCGGCCCGCGCCGCAGACACCTTGCCGCCTTCTTCGAGCGACACGGCGAGCCAATAGTGATAGTCCCAAACCTTCGGGTCCATGGCGACCGCCTGCAGCAGGTAGGGTTGCGCCTCCTCGTTCCGTCCATCTCTTAGAAGTGCGCGCCCCAGAAAATGTTTCGGAGCTGCATCTTCCGGCACTAACTGCACGGCGCGCGACAGTAACTGTTCTGCGTCCTTGTACTGGTCGTCCATCAGGTGAATATTGCCGCAGTTATAGAGCGCCGAATAAAGATTTGGTTCCTTCGACAGGATTTCCGAGCAAAGCACGAGAGCGCGCTCATAGTCGCCCATTTGTCCGTACAACCCGGCGAGTCCCGCCATCCCCACTTCCGACTTGGCGTAATCCGGATCCACTCGGTCCAGCCAAACGCGGCCTTCCTCGAATCGACCGGCGTGGATGTATGCTTCCGCCAGCGCCAGCGGGCCATAGCCATATTCCGGATGGTCCCTCACCACCGACTGCGCCAGTGCAATTGCACGATCGTGCGCTCCCATCTGGCTGTACTCCTTCGCCAGCCCCGCCGCTGCATACGGATTCCCCGGATACAGAGATTGCCCGCGCACCAGCAGCAGCAGATCGTTTCCCCAGTACACCTGCTGCGAGATTGATGCGCACACATAACCACTGCACAGCACGGCTACTGCACAGCACTGCACGGTCTGCACGCTCAATGCCTTAATGGATGGCATCCGCCGCAGACCGACCGCTGCCAGAATCGCAAATCCGATCGACGGCAAATACATGTAACGGTCGCGCACGAAATCGCCGTTGCCAAAGTTCCGCAAATACAGCGCTGGCGCCAGCCCGATCAGAAGCCACAACCCTGCAAACGCAACGGTGGAATTCCCTTCGCGCCGATTCCAATACCACAAACCAATCAGCGCCGCACCCAGTACCGCCGCCGGAGCGATCACATGACTGAGGTTGACACTCGTAACATAAGGCGTGTAATAGAGCGCCGTGATGCCCACCGGCAGCAGCAACTGCCGCAGATAAATGGACAGAACGAGCGGCAAGGTCCGAAGCATGTCCATCACCCCGTGACTGGGGTCAAATTCCCCAGTTACGTGCGGCAGTGCGTGCTTACGCAACAGTGCATAAGCTAGCGTGACCAAGGCGTATGGAGCCGCCTCTTTTACGGCCCCAAGAACCCTGTGCCCTGGCGATGCTTTTTCTTTCGCCGGGTGCAGCCACGCGTAGATTCCGACTAACGCCGAAAACACTACCGCCATTTCTTTCGTCAGCAGTGCGCATGCCAGCAGCATCAACGACGCGATCCACCAGGCGGCTCTGTTCTTACCTTCGCGATCACGTCCGCTAAGAAACGCCGCAAAAGCCAGCGCCGCAAACATCGTGACCATCGTGTCCGAAGCGGCGGAAACCCACGCCACCGGTTCAATGTGAATCGGATGTAGCGCGAAAATCAGCGCTGTCAGCGCCGCCGCCCAGTATTCCAACCCCAACCGCCGCGCCAAATAAAACACTGCTGCCACCGCGCCGACATGCAACAGAACCGCTCCCAGGTGCCATCCCCACGGCCGCAATCCGAACAACGTGTAATTCAGCATCGACCAAGCGACGAACAGCGGCCGGTAATACACCTGGTGCCGCGCTACGTGATACCACAGGTCACTCCCGAACGCCCGCGGCAGATTGCTCCATGTCCGGATGATCGGACTATTCACAATCTGCGGATGGTCATCCCATACAAAATCAAAAGACAGCGAGCCGCTATAAAGCACGAACGTTATCAACCCGAGCACGGGGAGTAGAACGCCTGGCCGTCGCAGATACTTGGCCAGTAATTCCAAGGCGCTAGGTTCCGGATGACGTTGGGACTCGTCCATGTGTTTCGCGTACAGAATCGATCACTCCGCTCCCGATCAGAGCTCATACTAACCGGCCCTCCTGCTGCGCGCATGTTACTCAGGTTACCTAGGTGTGCCGCTTATTCCCGTAGTTTGCCCTCCCTTTTATGCGACGATAATCCCATGGGGTCTGTCACGGGAGTCGGGACCGTCAAGGCGCTGCGCCCGGTTTTGTGCGTCGATCTCGATGGCACCTTGATCCGAGGCGACGTCCTTTGGGAATGCGTACTTGTCCTCCTCAAGACCCGCCCTCTTACACTCCTGCTGCTTCCCTTCTGGCTGCTTTCGGGGCGGGCTGCCCTCAAACGCCAGCTCGCCGCCAAAGTCCAAATCGACCCCGCGCGCCTTCCTTATCGGCACCAAGTTCTCGATCTTCTCCGGCAGGAAAAAGCCGCCGGCAGCCGCATCGCGCTGGTCACGGCAGCCGACCGCGAGCTGGCTGAGTCGATTGCGCGATATGTCGGCTTGTTCGACGAAGTCCACGCCAGCGACGGCCAGGTGAATCTCAAGGGAGCGCACAAAGCTGAGTTTTTATCCCAGCACTTCGCCGAGACCGGCTTTGAATATATGGGCGACTCTGCCGCCGATGTAGAAGTTTGGCGCAACGCCCGGGCAGCATATGTGGTCGGGACGGAAGCTCGCGCCGGGCAAGCCGCCGCCGTAACTGCGCTCAAAGGCGCCATCCTGGAACCGCGCTTGTTCCGCACTTCCTTCCGCACATCGTTCCACTCATGGATCAGCGCGCTCCGCGGCCATCATTGGGCGAAAAATCTGTTGCTCTTCTTGCCACTGGCTCTGTCCCACAACCGGGCGCTCGAGCCCCTTATCCGAACTTCCATTGGCTTCGCGCTCTACGGCTTTTGCGCTTCCGGACTCTACATTCTCAACGACCTTCTCGATCTCCATTCCGATCGTGAGCATCCCTGGAAAAAAGAGCGCCCGTTCGCTGCCGGGGACATTTCCATCCCCGAAGGGCTGTTCGCCTCGTTCGTATTGCTCTCCGCCGCGCTCGGCATGGGGTTCCTGCTCGACGTGCAATTTGGTCTAGTCTTACTCGCATACGCGGCCCTTACCATGTTGTATTCGCTCTATCTCAAAAAGATTGCCCTGCTCGACGTCTTCGTTCTTTCCAGCTTCTACAGTTTTCGCATCCTTGCCGGGGCGCTGATTTCCGCCACGCCTCTCTCGCAATGGTTCCTGGCGTTTTCAATGTTCTTCTTTCTTAGCCTCGCGATGGCGAAGCGTTACTCGGAGTTACTCCACGCCAGCGACTTAGTCAGGACGGGTAACTCGGGACGCGGATATCGCACCGGCGACCGCGAGCTTCTGCTCTCGCTCGGCGTCGGCATCAGCTTTTCCGCGGTCGTCATCTTCAGCCTCTATGTTCACAGTCAGGACGTGCGTTTGCTCTACTCCTCGCCGGAGTTTCTCTTTCTGCTTTGCCCCATCGTTCTCTATTGGCTCAGCCGAACCTGGCTGATGGCGCATCGCGGAGAGTTAAAGGAAGACCCAGTCACGCTCGCCATTCGAGACCCAGTCAGTTACGGAGTGGCCCTGGCTTCGTTGGCGGTCATCGCGGCGAGCATGACAAACATAAACTGGTAGGGTGATGAAATACGGAGGCAATCAGCCTCCGGCATTATCGAACTGTCTTTGGGATACTTAGTATGCCCGGTCAATCAGCCGCGACCTTACGCAAGCAACCTGCAGCCTCGCCGCCCATCACGAGAGTTCTCTCGTGGGGCCGTTATCCGAAGACTGCACACCATTACGTGCACAAGCCGGCATGGAACGATCAGGTGCCGGAAATTCTCAAGACTGCCGCGCCCGGCTCCCTGCTCCCTTACGGCCTCGGCCGCAGCTATGGCGATTCGTGTCTCAACGCCGGCCGCGAACTGATCGACTGCGGCCGCCTCAACCGCATCCTCGGTTTCGACGAATCCACCGGAATGCTGCGCTGCGAAAGCGGAGTCAGCCTTTCCGACATCATCGACGTGTTTCTTTCTAAAGGCTGGTTTCTTCCCGTCACGCCTGGCACTCGCTTCGTTACCGTCGGCGGGGCCATCGCTAACGACGTCCACGGCAAGAACCATCACTGCGCTGGAACCTTCGGCGCACACGTTCGCCAAGTCGCTCTGCATCGCTCAAACGATGGCCTCGTGATCTGTAATTCCGAGACAAATTCAGACATGTTACGCGCGACTATCGGTGGCCTCGGCCTGACCGGCGTAATCGCCTGGGCGGACATCCAACTCAAACGCGTGGCTGGGCCCTGGATCGACGCCGAGTCCATCCCGTTTCATTCTCTGAACACTTTCCTCGACCTTAGCCGCGAAAGCAACGACCGCTTCGAATACACGGTGGCATGGCTCGATTGTTTCGCCGGAAAGAACCCTCGCGGCATCTTCTTTCGCGGCAACCATGCCGCCGATCGGGGCAAGGAATTCCATCCCGGTCGTGGTTTCACACTGCCCTTCGCGCTGCCGGCTTGGATGCTCAACCGTTATTCTGTAAGAGCTTTCAACACCGCCTACTATCGGATTCACGCGGGCAAGAAAGGCGCAGCCCTTGTGCCCTACGACTCGTTTTTCTACCCGCTCGATTCCATTCGGCAGTGGAACTTGCTTTACGGTAGACATGGGTTTCTGCAATATCAGTGCGTAATCCCGGAGACGAACGCCGAAGCCTTCGAGGAGTTATTCGATCGCATCGCGCGGTCCGGCATGGGTTCTTTCTTGGGTGTTCTGAAGCAATTTGGTTCTGCGCCGCCGGCCGGCCTGCTCTCATTCCCGCGCCCCGGACTCACCATCGCGCTCGACTTTGCCATGCGAGGCGAGCGTACGCTCAAACTGATGCAGTCACTCGATGAAGTTGTCCGACAAAGTAGTGGAGCGCTCTATCCCGCGAAAGACGCCCGCATGAGCCCTTCCCTGTTTGAAGCTTCGATTCCGCGCTGGCGCAGCTTTGTTCCCTACATCGACCCCAAGATGTCGTCCTCATTTTGGCGACGTGTGACGGAGGCTGGATGACCAACCCTACACCTGCAACCGCCATGAGGAAAGTTGTCATTCTCGGAGCCACTTCCGGCATTGCGCTGGAGGTCGAGCGGCAATTGGCTCGTCAGGGCTGCGAATTACTCCTCGTAGCTCGCTCACCGCAGCGTCTGAGTGAATTAGAGGGCGACTTAGCAGTTCGAGGCGCGCAACAAATCTTCACTTACGCTGCCGACTTAGCTTATGTGCAACAGCATGCTGCAGTCTTTGATTTTGCCCGCCGCACATTACCCGACTTTGACACCGTACTACTCGCTTACGGCGCCATGCACGACCAGAAGGATTCGGAAACGTCGGTTGACGTTCTCCTGGAAGAATTGCAAGTCAATTTCGTCAGTGCCACCGCAATCTTGACTCTGTTCGCCGCCGATTTGGAACGCCGGCGCACCGGATGCCTGGCTGCCATCACCTCCGTCGCCGGAGATCGGGGACGCCGCTCCAACTATGTCTACGGTTCGGCAAAGGGCGCGCTTTCCCTTTTCCTACAGGGACTCCGCAGCCGCCTGTATCCCGCTGGCGTGCGTGTCATCACCATTAAGCCCGGACCTGTGCAGACTCGCATGACCGATCATCTGCCCAACGCCGCACGCTTTGCCGATCCCGAGCAGGTTAGCCGCGACATCGTGCGTGCCCTCGAACGCCGCTCTCCCGATGTCCTCTACACACCAAAAGTCTGGCGCTACGTTATGATGGCTGTCCAACAGATACCGGAAACCATTTTCAAGCGTCTATCCTTCTGACAATTTGCCAAATAGAGAAAGGGCCGCATCGCTGCGGCCCTCGCATTTACTGAGAACTGATCCTACCTTCTTCCGCGTCCGCCACCGCCGCCGGAATGGCCACCACCGTGACCTCCCTGGCCGCCGCCGGGACCACGTCCGCGTCCCCGCCGCCGACGATTACGATCGCGATCACCTCCGCCGCTGGGACGGCCTTCACGCGCACCTTCCGGACGCGCGGCGCCCGCTTCTACCGATGCAACGACTCCGTCTACGCGGTTGAAGTTTGGCTCATCGTCCGCATCGAACTCCGCGCCGCCTTCGATCACTGCCGTAGGTGTGCCCTGCGGCACTGCGGGCGCCGGAACTGACGGCGACAGATCCGCTACCGCGTCGGCTTCCGGTGGCGGAGTTCCGCCCCCCATTTTGGCGCGCTGCTCTTTCAGGATCGCCTTGCGGGACAGTTTGATCCGATTGCCTTCGACGGCCAGAACTTTCACCAGCACCTGGTCGCCTTCTTTCAGTTCATCGCGAACATCTTTGATTCTGTGTTCGGCGACTTCGCTGATGTGCAGCAGGCCATCCAATCCCGGCAGAATCTCGACGAACGCCCCGAAGTCCGCCAGACGGCTGACCCTTCCGAGATAAGTCTTGCCTACCTCGGCCGAGGCCGTCAGATCGCGGATAATCTGCAAAGCCTTATTCGCCGAAACTTCATCGTTCGACGCCACGTTGACCTTGCCAGAATCCTCCACGTCGATCTTCACGCCTGTTTGCTCAATGATGCTGCGGATCATCTTGCCACCGGGCCCAATCACGTCGCGAATCTTGTCCACCGGAATCTGCAGGGTGTAGATGCGAGGCGCGTATGCCGACACCTTCACTCGCGGTTCGGTCAGAATCTCGTCCATCTTTCCTAGAATGAACAACCGGCCGCGCTGCGCCTGAGCCAGTGCCTCGCGCATGATCTGCGAAGTGATGCCCGCAACTTTAATATCCATTTGCAGCGCGGTGATACCGTCTTTGGTTCCAGCAACCTTGAAATCCATGTCGCCGTAATGATCCTCCGCGCCCGCGATGTCGGTCAGGATGGCGTAGTGCTCACCTTCTTTCACCAATCCCATCGCTACTCCAGCTACCGGAGCCTTCAACGGAACGCCTGCATCCATCAGCGAAAGGGAAGCGCCGCAAATTGTGGCCATTGACGACGATCCGTTCGATTCCAGAATGTCGGAGACGACACGCATCGCGTAAGGCCAGTTGTCTTCGGTTGGAAGCACCGCCGAAACAGCGCGCTCAGCGAGTGCACCGTGGCCGATCTCGCGGCGTCCGGCGCCGCGCATGAAGCCGACTTCTCCCACGGAGAACGGCGGAAAGTTGTAGTGCAACATGAAGCGCTTCTTGGCTTCGCCTTCAAAACCTTCGAGACGCTGCATGTCGTCGCTGGTGCCGAGCGTGGTGGTGACTAATGCCTGGGTTTCACCGCGGGTGAATATTGCGCTGCCGTGCGCGCGTGGCAGAACACCGGCCTCGATCCAGATCTCGCGGATCTGGTCGAAGGCACGTCCATCGGGACGGCGCTTGTGATCGATCACCTGGTTGCGGAAAATGCGTTCCCGCAGGATCTCGTAGTACTTCTTGAGCTTTTCCTTGCCGGCTTCGTCGTCCTCGGGCAGAGCGGCCAGCAGTTCCTTCTCCAGCACCCGTACTAATTCGTAGCTCTGGGCTTTCGGATGTTTTGCAGTATCAAGCGCATCACTCAGTCGAGTACCAACTTTCGATTCCAGAGTCTTGAAGTATGCCTCGTCGAATTCTGGCGGCGTCACCTGGCGTTTCGGCTTGCCTACCTTGGCGCGCAGCTCGTTGATGGCGGCACAGATCTTCTTGATTTCGGTGTGCGCGAATTCGATCGCGTCCACCACCGTCTCTTCTTTCACTTCTTTCGCGCCCGACTCGATCATGACAATGGCATCGGCGGTGCCTACGACCATGATGTTGAGCAGTCCGTCGCGCATTTCAGTGTAGGTGGGATTGGCGATGAAGCGGCCTTCCACCAAGCCGACGCGCACCGCGCCGATCGGGCCGAGAAACGGAATATCCGAGACGGTCAATGCAGCGGACGCGGCGTTGATGCCGCAGACGTCGGGATCATTCTCCGTATCGGCGGAGAGAACCAAGGCTATGATCTGGGTCTCGCACTTGAACCCGTCTGCAAACATGGGACGGACCGGCCGGTCAATCTGGCGGCAGGTGAGGGTCTCGCGCTCACTCATGCGCCCTTCGCGTTTGATGAAACCGCCGGGGATGCGTCCGCCGGCGTAGGTGTATTCTCGGTAGTCGACCGTGAGCGGAAAGAAGTCGATGCCCTCGCGGGGGTCGGGATTGGCGGTCGCAGTGGCGATGACGACGTTTTCGCCGAAGCGCACAACGGCTGCGCCGCCCGCCTGCTTGGCAAGTTTTCCGGATTCGAAGGAGAGGGATTTTCCGCCTGCGATCTCGACGGAAACTTTTGTGGCTTCAGGCTTCATAGGTCATCCTTTTATAGGGCGGAAGTAGGGCAGAAGGGCATGCGCCAGGGTACGGAGTCCGCAATGGACGGGCGTATGCCAGGGGCCGCGGTTGGGAACGCACTTTGCTGAGGCTCTCGAACTCTGGAACCGGCTCCACGCGGAACCGGTCGCGCGCTTACTTGCGGATGCCGAGCTTGGAAATAACGGTTTTGTACCGTTCCGAGTCGTACTTCTTCAGATAGTCGAGCAGACCACGACGCCGGCTCACCATCATGAGAAGTCCGCGGCGCGAGCCGTGGTCTTTCTGGTGCGTTTTGAAGTGTTCCGTCAACTGACCAATGCGCTCGCTCAGCAGAGCGATTTGAACTTCGGGACTGCCGGTATCGGTAGCGTGCGTGCGATACGTGTCAACGACGGATTGCTTTTGCTCTCTGGCTAACACTAACCTGTTGCACTCCTGTCTCTTCTCGTTTTCGTAACGTGTTCGATGGTAACACGTTGCTGCCGAAGCTGGCAAACCAGGCGCAGCACCGCTCACGTAGGGACAGCCGCCCTCGGCTGTTGAGCGGGGCGAAGCGTCACAGCAGCGCGACCGAAGTTCTCAGAAGGCACCTTTCCCGGGCCATTTTCACCCCGTCCTTGTAGGCGCACGCGATAGAACTGCCGAGATGCAGCGGGATCGCTGTGCGTCAGGGCCCGGTTCGAGGTTATAGTATGATTAAGGCTTGGAACAAAAGAGGAATGCGTCAATCTTCTGGTTGATTCCGGAAGTTTACTCCAAGGACCAAAAATCTGGGCCAACCCTACAGACACTATACGTAGCCGGCCATCATCATAAAAATAGAAATTCCGGGGGTATTACGTATGCCGAGAGGCCGATCGACTTTTAGCAAGCGTCAGAAAGAACAAGCGCGCCAACAGAAACAACGCGACAAGAACGAGCGCAAAACTCAGCGGAAAGAGGAAAAACCAGGAAGCGGAGTGGTGGACGAACAGGACGAATTGCGGGAGATGCGCGAGCTCGCCGAAGCCCAAGCCGCACTGTTCCGCATTGGAGTTGAAGACGAACCAGATTCTGTCGAGCTACTCACACCGCACGGCAAGCCAGTCGAGCATTAGGTCGGGGATTCGCCGGAGCGCAAGGCTCCGGCGAACTCGGTCCTACTTCCTTCTACAAAAAAATTCCCGAACAGATTTCTAAACGAAAACCTCACCTGGCAAGGCGGTCAGCGTCCGCGATGCCAGAGTGTTTTGAACAAACCGCTTCGGCTGGTCGTTGGACGAGGCGGATGCATCCACCTGCTTGCGTTCGATGCGCAGCTTCAAGGTGCGCTCAATATCGCGAAGGGCGAGATTCTCCGCGGCTGTGAATAGTGTGGAAGCCCGGCCCTGAGAGCCGGCTCGTCCGGTGCGCCCGACGCGGTGAATGAAATCCTCCGCCATCTTAGGCAGGTCGTAGTTGATCACGTGCGCGACATCATCGCAATGCAGGCCGCGCGATGCGATATCGGTCGCGACCAGCACTCGGAAGCGTCCTTCTTGAAATCCGCTCAAGGCGCCGTTGCGTTGTGACTGCGTGCGATCGCCGTGAATCATGGCGGCCAAGAAGCCATCGCGCTCGAGTTCCTGGGCCAGCCGGTGGGCGCCGCGTTTGGTGCGCGTGAAGATCAGGGTTTGTCCCTTCTCCTCATACAGCAACTGCCGCAGCACATCCAGTTTCTCGGACGGACGCACCTCATAGGCTTCGAGTTGCACGCTTTCCGCAGGCTTCAGAACCGAGCCCAGCGCTATGCGCACCGGCTCCCGGGTATAGTCGTTCACCAGCGCGGCCACCGATTGTTCCATAGTGGCGGAATAACACAGCGTCTGGCGGCGCTGCGGCAGGATTTGCACGATGCGCCGAATCGCTGGAAGGAAACCCATATCCAGCATGCGGTCGGCTTCGTCGAGCACCAGTATCTTCACGTGACGCAAGTCCGCAAACTTGCGGGTGATGAAATCCTGCAAGCGTCCGGGAGTTGCGATTACGAACTCGCACCCGGAGCGGAGGCTTTGGATCTGGGCCTTCTCGGAGACGCCGCCGATCACCAGCGCCGCCTTCGGCATGTTCTTGTCGCGCAACTGTTCGTACTGCTCGTGAACCTGCATGGCCAGTTCACGGGTGGGCAACAGGACTAGAGCTCTGACCTGTTTGGTTGACTGAGGCTTCGACGATTCAGCGCGCAGCATTTCGATAATCGGAATCAGGAACGCCAGCGTCTTGCCGGTGCCGGTCTGGGCGGTGCCAATCACGTCCTTGCCTTCGAGGGCAGGAGCAATGGCGCGCGCCTGGATGGGTGTGAGGGTAATGAATTGAGCTGCCGCCAACTTCTGCTGCAACGCAGCAGAGAGGGGCAGTTCGGTAAATGTTGTCATTCGATTGTTTTCTTTCTGGAGGGGCTTAATGTCAATTTCTCAGACTCGTGTTTTTAAACTAGGTGTCGAGAGTTCGCATGCCGCTCGCAATGAAATTGGCGCTGGAACCAAACGGCGGGCAGGAAATGCGGAAGTGGTGCGGATCCATCAGGATCCCCGCTTAACGAGCAAACCGTAGCAAAAGCGTTAACAGCAGTATAGCAGAAGAAACCGCGGCGTGCGGTTACGTCGGTCATAGTACCAACCAGCGTCGTTCAGCCAGGAATCGGTTCAATGGCCGGCAGATTTCGTTCCCTGTTTTTCGGGCCGCACCTCATATTCCGGACGGGGCACTCCCATCAGCCATTTATCGAACCAGCCCACAATGTTGTCGAGCCGCTCGATCCGATGCCATGGCTCGCCTGAGCGTGACAGTTCATGCGTCTCGCGCGGAAAAACCACCATAGCCGTCGGGCGCTTCAGATACTTAAGCGCGCGGAATAGTTGCTCTCCGCCCGAGTCCTGCGGAGTGCGGTAATCGGCCTGCCCCAGAATAAACATCATGGGAGTGTGGATTTTCTCGACGAACGTGATCGCCGAGCGGTTGGCATAGTCATTCGGATCCTGAAAAGGCGGCGCCTTGAACCACCTCGGCTGGAACAAAGTGAAATCGGCGGTGTACCACCACGAGGCCCAATTCGAGATATCGCGCTGCGATACTGCAGCGGCAAAGCGATCGGTCTGTGTAACCGTCCAGTCGGTGAGCACGCCGCCGCCGCTACCGCCCGTGACTCCGAGTTTCCTGGAATCGACATAGCCCCGCTTGAGGATTTCGTCCACTCCCACCATCAGGTCGCGGTAGTCGTCGCCGGGATAGTGGTACTGAATGATGTTGCCGAAGTCCTGGCCGTAGCTGGTCGAGCCGCGCGGATTGAGGTAGAGCACCACATAGCCTTTTGCCGCCATCCATTGAAACTCGTGATCGAAGACCCAGCCATAAGCGGCGTGCGGGCCGCCGTGAATGTTGAGGATCAAGGGATATTTCTTTTTGGGATCGAAATCGGGCGGCTTCTGAATCCATCCTTGAATGCGCAGGCCGTCAAAGCTGGAGTAATTAATTTCTTCCGGCGCGGTGAGGTTCAGCTGAAACCAGAGCGTTTTGTTCGCGTCGGTGATGCGCGTTTGCGCGCCGTCTTTGCTGTCGTCCATCGACACGTTGAACAGATCGCCGATCATGACGGGCGTAGAGACCAGCGCAACTGTAGTGTGAGCATCGGGTGTGATGGAGAAATCGAGTACGGCCTGATTGCCGTGAGTAATTTCGGTAATTGCTCCCGTTTGGGCGTCCACACGAACCAGCGGCGTGCGTCCCCGCTTCTCCACGATGTCGAAAAGCCAGCGGCCGTCCGGAGACCAGAAAAGGGTTGCGTGGGCGCCCCCACGCGGGGCAGCATTATCGCCGAAGACGGAACTGCCCATGTCGAAGTCGTAGCCCGCAGTAAGGTTGCGGGGCTGCGCATTCGGAACAAGGTCCATGATCCAGAGGTCAGGCTGAGAATAGGAACGGACCGGCTGGGTTACGGAACCGTGGAAAGCTACTCGATGGCCATCGGGGCTGAGCGTGAGGCTGTAGATGTCCATCGGAACGGTAGCCAGCTTTTCGGGTGCGCCTCCAGTCGAGGCGACTGAGTAAACATCCGTGCTGCCCGTCTCGTAATAAGGCTCGTCAATACGGCTGGTCAGGAAGTAGATTCGCGAACCGTCGTGCGTCCAGAAAACTCCGCCTTCATCGTAGTCACCGCTGGTAAGCTGCACCGGTTTCGCCGGTTCGTCGGATGTGGCTGGGACCTCCACCACCCAGATGTGTTCGTGCCGCTTGAAATCGAGATAACCTTCGTCATTGTCGCGATAGACGGCACGAGTGATGATGTGGATGTCAGATTCGTGGTCGCCATCGGCGTCAGCCTTGGGCACCGAGCTGCTGGTGGACGCGTCTTTAGAGTTGGAATTAGAGTTTGTGTTGTCAGCTTTTGCGTCATTCTTCTTGCGCTGCTCTTTGTTGATATCTTCCGGCGTGGTCGAACTCAAAAAAGCGATGCGCCTGCTGTCCGGCGACCAGACCGGACCGGCTGCGCCTTTCGGCAGATCAGTAATGATGCGGGCTTCGCCACCAGTCAGCGACAGAATCGCAATTTGCGACGGGCGAGGTTTGCCGCTGTCGTCTTTCTCTCCTCCGCGAACGAACGCGATGCGCTTGCCGTCCGGCGACCAGCGGGCGTGCGTGTCATGCTTGCCATTAGTGAGGCGCACCGGAGCTTCGTTGCCGGAGGTGCCGACCATCCAGATAGACGTCTCATACCCAGTGCGCTTCTCGTCGGTGACGACACGTGTAAAGACGACGCGCGACCCATCTGGCGAAACCTGCGGATCGGCCATCCAAACGAAACTAAACAGGTCTTTTTCGGTGATGGCTCGCTTCGCAGTGCTTGCCTGGGAGCTTGAAGTCTGAGCGACAAGTGAAGTGACGATTGCGAGAACCAGTATTGCCGGAGCACTGATTACCGGAGCAATGACTGCTAAGGGAAAACGTAATTTCATAATATCCTCAGGACGGCGTCTGCCCACGCTGCGGTGATTTTGCATTGTGCAACGCAGAGTGTGAGGCGGTCAAACGCGGAATTGAAGCTGGCATAACGTGGCTTCCTCGGAGTATGGCCTACCTTTTCTTGTTGCTCATTTTCTCGGCGTGCGCGGTCGCGTCCTCGAGCATTTTGTCGATGCGCCGCGCCTGGCCATCTGGAGTTCGGTAGTAGAAAATGCCAAACAGATGTCCGCGCCGGCGTGAGGCCGACATGCTATCCCAACCTTCACGGGCGCGTGGATGGCGCGCGAAGGCTACCTGCAGAATGGGCGGCAGTTCCCGTTCCGCTTCCATGACGCTGAGCAGGCGCTCCGCAATTTGCTCCGTGCGACGCACGCGGGCTGCAGCGCCTTTCGGTTCGGTAATCCATTTAGCAATGTCACCGCGTGTTGAAGGATTCAGTTCGTCATACCAGCGCCGAAGCGAGCGATCCTGGCTGAGAAGGCGCGTGAGTTCTTCGGGGATGGTTACGATCCGTTCTTCACTGTCGAGTTCCATCTGAAGACGGGCGACGCTGCCTTCGAAGGCTCGTGCTCCTTTTTGCATGCGCTTGTTGACCAGCAGAAAGTGCCAGCCCTCGCGGGTAGGAAACAGCGAGGTGCGAAACGCGAACCCGTTAATTTCGCCTTTTACTTTGATCTGGCCGCGCAACCCCCAGAGTTTGGTTGCATCGAACGGTATGCGGATGATGACCCAATTGAGACGGGAGCGCATGCGCTCAAGCCTGGCTTCGAAGCGCTTCGCGGCAGGCGTGGGCTTGGCTCTGGAGGCTTTCGGCATAAGCGGAAACCGGGCATCGGCATTCTAATATGAACAGATGAACTTAATTAGGTCGAAGACAGGAGTTAAACTGTAAGGAACCACATCTGGAGAACCATAGTGATCTGCCCGAAATGCGGTGAGGACAATTCGGACAATTTCCGCTTTTGCGGAATGTGTGGCACCTTACTTGACGCCCGGCGACCCGCAGACGCGCCGGCAGCGAATCCTCTGCCATCGACCGCACCAAGGATAGAGAAAACGAGCGCGCCGGAACCGCTGCGGCCTCAAGTCGTGGAAAACGCAACCAGGAGTGCCAATAAACAGGTGCTGCCGATCTATGGTCCATCAATGCTGGGCCTAAATCAGCCCAGCGCGAATCAGCCTAGTATGGACTCGCTGCGGGACAAAGCCTTCTCTGGTTTGGATTCCTTTTTTGAGCCCGAGCAGCCCAAGACCGGCGGACGGCGGATCCTGTTGCTGATGGTGCTGCTAGCCGCATTGGGAGGAGCAGGCTGGTGGACGTACACGAACTATCTCAGCGTTGCGGGAAGTCAAAAGGCGACGGCCCAGGATGTGGTTACAACGCCGGATGCAGGCCTTCCGCCAGCGGCGGCCCCGTCCGCAAGAGTCTCGCAGGGCACATCGGAGAACGCAAACGCTAGCGGCGACTCATCCCGGAAATCCGCGGATGAAGAGGCAAAGCTTGGGCCCGAGGAGAAACCGCTGACTCCGGTGCCGGCGACTCCGCCCACGGCTGTACCCGCAACTCCGGCAAAGATCGCGCCACATGACGCGCCACGTCAGAAGATGGCAGCAAAGCGCGAGCCCCGCGTAACCTCGCCCAAGGCTTCGAATGTGCCCCCGTCCGCCGCGGCCGACACCGGGGACGCGGACTTCCGCAAAGGCGAGGCCTATCTCTACGGGCGAGGCGCGCCGGAAAACTGTGACGAGGCGGTGAAACATCTGAAGGCTGCGTCGGCCAAATCGAATGCCAAGGCCCGAAGCGCATTCGGAACCATGTATGCCACTGGCCACTGTGCACCGCGCGATCTGCCGACATCATATTTATGGTTTGCGCTGGCTCTGCGAGTGGACCCGAATAATCAGATCCTCGAAAAAGACCTGAGCGCGATTTGGAACCAGATGACCCCGCCGGAACGGCAGATGGCGACGAGAATGAAACAGTAAAGACTGAATTGTCATCCCGAGCGGAGCGAGCGATCCGCATTCTGCGGCAAGCTCCCGATCCCTCGCTCCGCTCGGGACGACAAATTCCTATCTTGGAGTTGAGGAGTAGGTTGATCGCTACTCAGCCGTCGGCGCCAGATTCAGCGCCTTCTTCACCGAACCCCGTTCAATCATGATTTTTTCCTGCAGCAGTGTGATCGCATAAATCAACTGCTCGGGACGGGGCGGGCAGCCGGGAACATAGATATCGACGGGAATGACCTGGTTGACGCTCTGCACCAGCGCATAATTATTGAAAACGCCGCCGGAAGTCGCGCACGCTCCCATCGAAATGACCCACTTCGGTTCCGGCATCTGCTCCCAGAGTTGACGAATCACGGGGGCCATTTTTTGCGACACGCGGCCAGCAATAATCATCAGGTCCGACTGGCGCGGCGACGGCCGGAACACTTCAGCGCCGAAGCGTGCGATATCGAAGCGCGACGCACCCATCGACATCATCTCAATGGCGCAGCAGGCCAACCCGAACGTCATCGGCCAGATCGAATTCTTGCGTGTCCAGTTGACGGTCGCGTCGAGCGTGGTCATGACGATACCTTCGGGCACGCCATCTCCGTAGACAAGTTCCTTGACCACCTTCTTGCCGTCTTCGATATCAACGTAGGGGCCGAAACTGAGTTCTGGGGCCATCGCTATATTCTAACCGCAGAGATGCCGAGTGCGCAGAGGAGGCAAAAGAAACAGGGCAAAGCCGAAAGTCATTCGCCATTAGCCCCTGACGGCGGCTGCACGCAAGACTGCCTTTTCCGCCGATTTCAGGGCGAGAAATCAAACGTCCTACGGGTTCAGCACGATCTTGCCGAACATCTGGCTCTTCTCCATGTACTCGTGGGCGGTGCGGATATCTTTCAAGAGGAAAGTATGGTCGATGATGGGCTTGAGGCGTCCGGCAAAAACGTGCCCGAGCACTTCATGCAATTCGCTCATCGTCCCCATGTACGACCCCAGCAACGCCAGCTGGCGCGAGAACAGAAATCGCAGATCGAGTTCGACTTTCGGTCCCGTCGTCGCGCCGCAGGTCACAAGCGTGCCTCCCGCTTTGAGCGATTTCACACTTTCCCCCCAGGTAGCCAGGCCAACGTGTTCGATGACGATGTCAACTCCCTCGAAGTTAGTAATCTTGCGCACTTCCTGCGAAATCTTCTGCTCATAATGGTTGATGACGAGATCGGCGCCGAGTTCGCGGGCGCGTTCCATTTTGCGTTCGTCGCCCGCGGTAGCGATCACGCGGGCGTGGAACAGTTTCGCGATCTGGATGGCCGCAATGCCCACGCCTGAGTTCGCGCCCAGCACCAGCACGGTTTGCCCCGGACGGATGGCGGCGCGTCCAGTGAGCATGTGCCACGCTGTAACAAACACCAGCGGAACACTGGCGGCCTCATTGAAATCGAGCCAGTCGGGGATGGGAATGACATTTACCGCAGGCACCGCAATCAGTTCGCAGTTACCGCCGTCCACGGTGTTGCCGAGCACGGCAAACTGGCGGCACTCGTTCTGCAGGCCGGCGACGCACTTCGCGCAGCGATTGCAGAAAAGCATAGGCGCAAGCAGCACGCGCTGTCCGGCCTTGAGGTCGGTGATGTACTCGCCTACTTCGACGATTTCGCCCGCGATGTCGCTGCCGAGGATGTGGGGCAGGTTAACGCCAGGCAGTCCTTTGCGCACAAAGAGGTCGAGATGGTTCAGAGAGCACGCTCGCACGCGGACAAGAACCTGATCTTTGCGCGGCTTCGGATCATGGACATCCTCGTAGACCAGAACTTCTGGCCCACCGAACTGATGAATGCGAACCGCTTTCATGGGTGCTCCTGGAGCGTTGACAAAGGGAATTTGAACCCTACAAGCTAGCACAAACCGCGTTAGGTCCGCGTAGCGACAGCCGGCCCCGGCTGTCCAGTCGAGCGCAGCCCGACCTTTTGCCGGCTGCGGCAATTGACCTTCCCGACTCCGCGAACCATAATCAGCACATGGACCTGTACGAAGAGATCGTCCGCTTGCGAAAGGACGCACGCCGCGGAGCAGTAGCAACGATCGTCAATGTCCGCGGATCGATTCCTTCGTTCAAGACCGCCAAGATGCTGGTGCGCGACGATGGCTCGATCGTCGGCACCATCGGCGGCGGCTGCGTTGAGGCTGAGGTGTGGCAGGCGGCGCGCGAAGTGATGGAATCGGAGAGGCCGCGCACTCTGACGTTCGATCTGAATCAGAACCCGAAGTACGATACCGGCCTTGTCTGCGGTGGAACGCTCGACATTTTCGTCGAGCCGATTCTGCCTCCCGCCGATCTTTATATTTTTGGCGCCGGTCATGTTGCAGCGAGCCTTTACAAAGTCGCTCGCATCGCCGGATTCGACATCACCGTGGTGGACGATCGCGAAGCTTATGCGAGCCGCGAACGCTTCCCCGAGGCGCAGCAGGTAATGGCCGAAGATTTCGACAAGGCCGCGGCGCAGCTTGCGCCCAGCGAGTCGTCGTACATCGTGATCGTCACGCGCGGGCACCGCGACGATATGCGAATGCTGCGCTGGGCCGTGCAGACTCCGGCGCGCTACATCGGGATGATTGGGTCGAAACGGAAAACAATCACCATTTTCAAGGAACTGCAGCAGGAAGGTTTGCCCGCACATTTATTTGACAGAGTCTACGCCCCGGTTGGTCTGGATATTGGTGCGATTACGCCGGAAGAGATTGCCGTGTCGATCACCGCAGAACTGATCGCAAAACGGCGCAAAGTAGAGCGCGATTTGCCCCATATGAGCTGGTTCCATCGGCGGGAGCGAGAGTCCGAGGTCGAACCGAAATCTTGAGAGCTTTTCACCACCGAGAAACCGAGTACGCCGAGAAATATTTTTTTCGTCCTCCGCGCCTCGGCAGTTATGATTTCGGAATGCCGAAGGAAATCGAGATTAAGTTTCGAATTGAGAACCTTCCCGCGCTAACGCGGGCACTGAAGCAAGCGGGCTTCAAGCAGCTCACCCGCTCCACCCACGAAATGAATGCACTCTATGACCTGCCCGGCCAGAAGCTGCGCAAGCAGGGAGAAATGCTGCGGCTGCGCAAATATGGCGAGGCGTGGACGCTGACGCATAAATCGAAAAGCAAGGACGGCCGCCATAAAGTGCGGGTTGAACTGGAAACCCGCGTCGAGAACGGCCCAGCGATGGATGCCATTCTGCGCGCGCTGGGGTTCACGCCCACGTTTCGCTATGAAAAATATCGCGCGGAGTGGAGCGATGGGAAAGGTCATGTTGTAGTCGACGAGACTCCCATTGGGAATTTCGGCGAGATCGAAGGGACGCCGCGCTGGATCGACCACACGGCTCGCGCGCTCGGGATCGGCCGGGGCGATTACATCACGCAGACTTACGCCCCCATGTTCTTCGAATGGAAGGGCCGCACGAACAGCACGGCCACGGAGATGACGTTTCGCGCACTCCGCAAGAAATCAAAAAACGCTTAACCGCAGAGAACGCCGAGTGCGCGGAGAAAAGCTGGAAGGAATAAATCGCTGCGGATATCGAGGGCTCTAGCCAAGATTTTGCTCCGCGATCCCTGCGTCCTCTGCGGTGAAAGCTTTCACTAATTTGCCCCGCAACACTTCTTATATTTCTTGCCGCTTCCGCAAGGGCAAGGATCGTTGCGTCCAACTTTCTCTCCCGAGCGCACCACCTGTTGCACCTGCATGTCGCCGGCCCCAGCCATGCGCGCTTGCTCTAATTCTCTCTTTTTCTTGCGCTGGAAGGCTTCTTCAATTTCGTCCACTGAGGTAGCAATCTGGCGCGGCGGGCGTCCGTTGCCGCCCCGACCGCCGGTAATGACTGATGGCACGTCGGCGTCAGGCCCTTGGCCGGACAAATCGTTCAGATTGCCTCCGCCACTACCCGGCCTCACTCCCGAGTCCGGCGGACGCTCCATGATCTGCATCAGGTACAGGTAACGAACTGTTTCTTCCTGAAAGCGCTGCATCATTTCTTCGAACATGTCGAAGGACTCGCGCTTGTACTCGACCAGCGGGTCGTGCTGTCCATAGCCGCGCAGGCCGATGCCCTCTTTCAGGTGGTCCATCGAGAGCAGATGATCTTTCCACTGCGCGTCAATCACGCTCAGCATGATCATGCGCTCGTGGTACCGCATCGCCTCGGCGCCAATCAGCTTCTCTTTCGAGTCATAGCGCTCTTTGAGTTTGTCGAAGATAGCGTCGCCGAGTTCCTGGCGATTCATGTGCTCAGGCTTGAGGCCTTCTGCATAGATGTCGACACCGAAGCGCGTAGAGATCGCATCTTTCAGAGCTTTAAGGTCCCAGTTGTCGACGTGTTCTTTGGGTGGACAGTGCCGTTCGAGAATATCGCCGAGAATTCCGGAGACGTAATCTTCGATGATCAGATCTTTCTGGTCGAGCCCTTCCAGCAAACGGTGGCGCAGGCCATACACTGCTTCGCGCTGCTTGTTCATGACGTCGTCATACTCAAGCAGATGTTTGCGAGCTTCGAAGTTCTGGCCTTCGACGGCTTTCTGCGCGGCTTCGATTCGGCGCGTGATCATGCGCGATTCGATAGGAACGCCTTCTTCCATGCCGAGGCGTTGTAGCAGGTTGGAGACCCACTCCTTGGCGAAGATCCGCATCAAGTCGTCTTCGAGCGAAAGATAGAAGCGCGACGAGCCGGGGTCGCCCTGGCGGCCGGCGCGTCCGCGAAGCTGATTGTCGATGCGGCGCGCTTCGTGGCGCTCGGTGCCGAAGATGTGCAACCCGCCTGCCTCGATCACTTCCTTATGTTCCTGGTCAGTGTCGTTCTTATACCGCGTAAAGATCTCGTTCCACTGGTCGGTCGGGACTGCGTACTCATTGCCAGCGTAGTACCAAACGGTGCGGTTGGAATCGTCGACCTCGGCTTCGATCTTGCCTTGTGCCGCGCGAATGGGCTGTGCGATTCCTTTCTTCACGCATTCCTGTTTGGCCATGAATTCCGCGTTGCCGCCAAGCAGGATGTCGGTGCCACGACCTGCCATGTTCGTAGCGATGGTCACCATGCCCTTCCGCCCGGCCTGCGCGACAATTTCGGCTTCGCGCTCGTGATACTTCGCGTTCAACACGACGTGCTTGATTCCCTTCTTCTTCAGCAACTCGGAAAGGCGTTCGGATTTTTCGATCGAGGTTGTGCCCACCAGCACGGGCTGGTTGCTGTCGTGCAGCCTCTGGATTTCATCGGCAGCCGCAAAATATTTTTCCTTCTCTGTACGGTAGACGATGTCAGGATTTTCCTGACGCAGCAACGTGCGATTGGTCGGGATGACGATGACTTCGAGCCTGTAGATCTTGTCGAATTCCGGCGCTTCGGTTTCCGCCGTACCGGTCATGCCCGCCAGCTTTTTATACATGCGAAAATAATTCTGAAAGGTGATGGTGGCGAGCGTCTGATTCTCGCGCTCGATCTTCACATTCTCTTTCGCTTCGATCGCCTGGTGCAGCCCATCCGACCAGCGGCGGCCCGGCATCAGACGTCCGGTGAATTCGTCGACGATCAGAACCTCGCCGTCTTTGACCACATACTCGACGTCCTTCTTATAAAGCGCATGTGCTTTAACCGCGGTCTCGACGTGATGCTTCAGCGCCCAGTTTTCCGGGTCGGCGATGTTGCCGATCCCCAACAGCTTTTCGACTTTTTCCCAGCCATCGTCGCTGACCGTGACGTTACGATGTTTTTCATCGACCACATAGTCCCCGGTCATGATCTTGGGCTCACCCGGCTGCGTATCGATTTCTTCGCCCTTTTCGAGCTTGGGGATAATGCGATTCACCTTGTAATACTTGTCGGTCGACTCTTCACTTGCGCCCGAAATAATCAGCGGAGTCCGAGCTTCGTCAATCAGGATGGAGTCGACCTCGTCGACAATGGCGAAGTTGTGCACCCGCTGCACGCAATCGCGCAGGTCAAACTTCATGTTGTCGCGCAGATAGTCGAAGCCGAATTCGTTGTTGGTGCCATAGGTCACATCGGCGGCATAAGCGGCGCGGCGCTCTGCGTCGTCAAGGTCGTGGACGATCACGCCCACCGTCAGGCCAAGAAAGCTGTACAACTTGCCCATCCATTCCGAGTCGCGCTTGGCCAGATAATCGTTGACCGTAACCACGTGCACGCCGCGTCCACTGAGCGCGTTCAGATACACCGGAAGCGTAGCGACCAGCGTTTTACCTTCGCCGGTCTTCATCTCAGCGATCTTGCCTTCGTGCAGAACCATGCCGCCGATCAACTGCACGTCGAAGTGCCGCATGTTGAGCACGCGCCGTCCAGCTTCGCGGACCACGGCAAACGCTTCCTCGAGCAGTTCGTCGAGAACGGCTTTAAGAACCTGGCTGCGCTCGGCTTCGATCTCCTTCTGGCGGTCGGGATCTGCGTCGGGTTCGTCCGCAACCGAGTTGAGACGCTCCTGAATACGGGCGCGAAACTCCGCCGTCTTGCCGCGGAGTTGGTCGTCGGAGAGCTTCTGTATCTCCCGTTCGAGCGCGTTGATAGCCTCTACGCGAGGCTGCAGGCGCTTGACCTCGCGCTCGTTCTTCGTCCCGAAAACTTTGCCTAACAAAGTGTTGATCAAAACAGAAATCCTTCGGAGGACACGCGTCCCACCTATGACCTAAAGCCTAGCATATAAGATGCGAGGGGTACTTAAGGAGAACCGCGCCCCACACTGAAGCACTAAGCCTTCTACGGCTCATACTTCCACAGGTCGTTGAGGTAACCCTGTGTCCCGGCCGAGTCAAAACCATTCCCACCGAAGAGCCAGAAATTTCCAGCCCCATCGGTCCAGCTAACGGGCATCTGTCGCCCCCCGGGAACATTGCTGGCGGAGGTTGTCCCTTGAGTCCCGTACATCCCCGATGAGCAGGCCTCGGCGTCGATTTCGAATCCACCCTAATGGACGAGATTCCTGTTCGAATACTGAACGAGGAAAGATGCTTTTCTTGCGCCCAATCAAAGCGCCGGCCCAGCCGACTCGATTTCCTGTAAGATTTCCTCCGACATGCCCGCCTTCTACCAGCGAATCCAGGAATCGGCCCGGAAGTTTCCCGACAACATTGCCCTTGAGATTCAGCGGCAGCAGACGGTGGAGCGGGTCACCTTCGCGGAACTGGCCCGCATGTCGGAGAGTGTAGCGAACTGGCTCTCGACTCGGGTGCCACGCGACGCGCGCGTGGCGATTCTGGCGGCGAACCATCCGCGTTGGGTCGCGGCATATTTAGGGATCATCGCCGCTGGCCGAACGGCGGTTCCGCTCGACACGGCTTTCCAGGCTGACCAGGTAAAAAAGTTGTTGATCAACAGCGGCGCGTCGCTGCTGTTCTGCGATGTGAAGCATCTTCCGGTCGCGATGGAAGCAGTCGATGGACTCAACATAAGTTTGGTGATGACGTCGGCGGCCGCCGAACAGAATCCCCTACCAAGCAAAGCAAGCGGGAACAACCCCATCACCATCCCTGCCGCCGATCTCGATTCCATCTTCGCCGCCGGCCCTGCTGGCTTTCAGCCCATCGTCCCCGCCGAAAGCGATCTGGCGGCGCTGCTCTATACCTCGGGCACCACCGCCGATCCGAAGGGCGTCATGCTGACCCACGCCAACCTTGTCGGCGAGGCAAATTCGGTGTTCGCGGTCATGAAGATTGGCCCCGAGGATGCACTGCTCGGAATTCTCCCCATGTTTCACGTCCTCGCGCAGATGGCAAATCTTTTCCTGCCTCTATTCAACGGCGCGCGCGTCGTCTACCTGGAAACGCTGAACACCACCGAACTGTTACGCGCTCTGCAGGAACGCGACATCACCACGTTTTGCGTCGTGCCCCAGTTTTTCTATTTGATTCACGAGCGGATTTTCAAAGAACTGAACAAGCGCGGCAAGTTCACGCTGCGACTGGTGCGCACGCTGATGGCACTCAACCGTACGCTGCGGCGAGTCGGAATCAACGCCGGCAAGGTTTTCTTTGGAAAGATTCACGCGACTTTCGGTGCTCGCATGCGCTATCTGATAACCGGCGGTTCGCGATTCGATCCGGCGATCGCCCGCGACTTTTACTCGTTTGGCATCGACGTTCTGAACGCCTACGGCCTGACCGAAACCACCGGCGGCGCCTTCATCAACCCCCCGGGGCACATGGTTGTCTTTGGCTCGGTTGGACGGCCCTTTCCCGGCGTCGAAGCCAGGATCGTAGACCCACAACCGATAGTAGAAGGCGCGCCGCCGGCAGGTGAGATTGCGATTCGCGGCGCGATTGTGATGAAGGGATACTGGAATCGTCCCGAGGCCACAGCAGAAGTCCTGCGCGACGGCTGGTTCTACACCGGCGATCTGGGCTACTTCGATTCCGGCGGCAATCTATTCATCACCGGAAGGCGCAAGGAAGTCATCGTGCTCGCCAATGGAAAGAATGTTTATCCCGAGGAGATCGAAACCCACTACCTCCAGACTGCGTACGTGAAAGAAATCTGCGTAATGGCCCTGGAGGCGCGTCCGGGAGATCCCACCTCAGAGCGGTTGCATGCCGTGGTCGTCCCTAACTTTGAGCTGCTGCGCCAGCGCAAGATCGTGAACACCAAAGAAGTAATCCGCATCGACGTTGAAGCTCTCTCCCACAAAATCGCTTCCACCAAGCGTCTGGGAAGTTACGACATCTGGCAGGAAGACCTGCCGCGCACGACGACGCGCAAGTTGAAGCGCTTCCAGATTGAAAAGAAAGTTCGCGAGCTGCAACAAAAACAGGACGGCGGCGATTCGGATATTGGCACGGAGAAAGAGAAGCCGCTAACCGACGACGAAAAGTCGTGGCTGGAGAGGGAGGAGGTAAAACGCGCACTCGCCCTCTTGTGTGAATCCGCCCGCAACCGACTCGACGCAATTCGTCCCACCCACAACCTGGAACTCGATCTGGGACTTGACTCCATGCAGCGCATTGAATTGCTGACCGCGCTCGAGCAGCAACTTGGCGGCGAAGTGCCCGAGGCACAACTAGCCGAAATCTATTCCGTGCGCGACTTGGTCGACGCCGTCCTGGCGAGCGCCGGCCGCGGCGAGGGCGAAGCCAAAGCGGCAGCAGCGCCAGCCTGGTCGACCATCCTGACTGAGCCGGTGACCGATCCCGAGGTGCTGGCACTGGCGCGCCACAATGTTTTCGCCGAAATCTTTTTCTTTCTGCTGGGAAGGCTGATTTATCTTTTCGCTCTCGACTGCTTGCACTTCAAAATTCGCGGACTGGAAAATCTGCCGGAAAAAGGCCCCTACCTGCTCTGTTCGAATCACCAGAGCTACATCGATCCGCTGGTCATGGCCGGGGCGCTGCCGTATCGCCTGTTTCGCGATACCTTTGCACTGGGCACGAGCGACATTTTCGGCAAAGGATTCTTGCGGCGACTGGCGCGCTGGCTCCGCGTCGTGGTCCTCGATCCCGACGCCAACCTGGTACCCGCCATGCGCGCCGGAGCTTTTGGCCTCAACCAGGGACGCATTCTGGTTCTCTATCCCGAGGGCGAGCGCACCGACGACGGCAACCCGAGAGTATTCCGCAAAGGCGCCGCGATCCTCTCGATTCATACGCAGGCACCGATTGTCCCGATCGCGATCGAGGGCTTCTATGAAGTCTGGCCACGTCACAAGAAATCTCCTAAGTTCGGCGATCTGCAACTGGTCTTCGGCAAGCCGATTCAACCTCCGCCAGTGAATGAGGCAAGCGAAGCCGCATATGAACGACTGACGTCCGAGTTGAAATCAAGAGTGGTGGCGATGTGGCAGCAATTGCGGGAAAAAGGTCCTGACTGAATCCCACTGACCTTTAGAGGCTCGTGATGTTATGCCCCAGCGGCTTGAGCCTGCCCGCCCAGCGCTTTCGTGAAGGCATCCACTACGCCGCGGTCGAACTTCTGGCCTGCTCCCGCCACGATTTCCTGCTCGGCTTGTGCCGGCGACAGAGACCTGCCAGCCGCTCCGCTGATCAGCTTTTGGTAGGCATCCGCCACGGTCAGAATGTGCGCCTCGATGGGAACGTTGACCGAACGCGCTCCCAGTTCCTGCACAATCTGCTGCGCGACAATAATCGGAATCACTCGCCGCAGCGTGTTTCCCGTAGCCTGCGTGCGGGCATCGGCCTTGCGCGGCTTGCGGAAACTGGCCACCACTTCGTCGCGGCTCATGTCGGCGGCTTTGTAGAGAATGTCGTTGCTGATGCCGAGCTTGCTCAGGTCCCGCAGCAACACCGCCGATCGCAGCAACTCGATGCGGTCCGAACCCAGGCCCATTGCTTCCGCCATTCTGGTCGAAGCTTCCACCACCCGCTGGCTTTCCCCGGTACCGAGCTTTTCGTTGGCCATAAAGTGTTGCAGCACCAGCAGCAGCCCGCTGAAACTTTCCCGGATGTCGGTGGTCATCGCTTCCTTGCGCTCGTAAAGTGTACCCATCGCGTATCCGACGACTACCAAAATCCCCGCCCAGATGGCAAAGTTGAACAGCCGTTCGTCCGGCAACGACAATACCCGGTGTGACGGCATCAGGTCGTTCAGGAAGCCCAGCAAAACGACCAGGAATATGCTGGCGTGGGCAGCGAGAGTCGCGTGCCGGCGACCAAAGAAGTATGCCGAATACAAAGTCGGCAGAAAGTAAATGCAGAGCGCCATGGGCAGCGACTGCGCGAAGTATTGCACCGTCGCCGCAATCAGAAACAGCAATAACAGCAGGAGGCTTTCCCGGGCGATCTTACTCATCTTGATTTCCCCGACTACGTTGTCCCGACTTCAGTGCCTAAGTTCGGTGTCCCAACCGTGCCGCTTCGCTAATGTGACCAAGAGACTCCTTCTTGCCATGTTGAAGGATCGGAACGCTCGTGGAAAGTTACCGGGGTAATGAAGTTGTTTTCAAAGTGGCAGGGCGGAAGGTTGATCGCCGCGAGAAATTAATTGTTAACTCATGAGGTATTAAACCCGTGTTTACTACTCCCCCTCCCGGATGAAAAAAGATCGGGCGGCAAATTGTGGAATAGGGAGCGGTTCCGGGTCGCTCAGCGTGGATTCGCTGCCATCGACGCGCGATGTCCGGTTGTCGTTTCCCAGTAATGGATCCACTGCAGCCGAATGCCGTTGGCTCGTTCGATGAGTTCGTGGCTCGGGCCTTGCCCGTGCTCGACTACGACGACGATCCCAGTGTTGAATTTTCTTTGCGAGTGATCAACATCGGGCAAACGCTGGCCCTCTGCGGCAATCACGTCTTGAATTGTGATTTTGGTTCGTTCAGCCTTGAAAATAGGGCGTCCGTTTGCGTCCTTGCCGGCTGGCACGAGGTTCCTCAGTATAAAGAAGTCCGGCACCTCGGCGGCAGAGATGAAGCCCATCAGGTACAGGTCAAGATAGGAATAACCTGTCGCGGGCACGAAGTAGCCGTCATGGAGCTGCGTGTAGGTTCCATCGAAGTTGTCCTGCCAGACGCCCCCTCCCATGGTGGATGCCTCCGTGGGCCGCGAATAGGGGAAGGCAACGGGGGCATGCAATCCTCGCGCCCAATGGGGCCAAGGGCCAATGGAAATTGTCTCACCGTTGACTTTCGCGGAGACGTACGCGGCCCAGCGGTGGCCCACCTCATGCCCGAGATGCCCTACTGCTTAGTTGTAGGGAAGGGGCTTCCCGTCCGGTGAGGCCTCCGCGAGTTGGCGGGTGTAAAAGGTAATGTCGTGAACGCTTCCGACGGGCGCCCCCTCGGGGGGCCGTTCTTGAATTTCGTTCGAGCCGACATACACCGGCTGTGCGAACTGCAACTGAAATCTGCCGTGGGTGCAGTGGTTGTCAAGGTCGGGGTCGTGCTGGGTTGGCCCGATCCCCGTTACATTGCCTCCCACCGGGCCGTCACCGGGAGTGCTCGCTTCCTGGCTATCGATGCGGAAGTCGGAGTAGTAGGCCAGGAAGTCGAACTTGTCGCCGAGGGCTTTAATGATTGTGCAGGAGAGATCCTGAGGTCTTGGCAGAGCACGGTAGTGGAACGATTCGTAGACGATGACGAAAGGCCCATCGTTGCGCGTCAGGGAAGAAAAGTGAACCTCGGAACTACGAATTCCCGAGGCTACCGGGTAAATGCCAACGATGGCGTCCTTCGCGGCGAGTTCCTTGTATGACATCTCAATGGAGCCGTCGCGATGCAGGACAGCCTGAAAGCGATTGATGGTTTTGAACCAGGTAAAATCCAGGAGACTTCCGAACGGCTCTGTGAGATCCCACGTGATGACCACACGGTCCGGCAGCTCCTTCACATAATGAGGTCCGGACATCCGTGGCTTGAGGAACACGCAGATAGCCGGGGAGCTGTTAACCAGTGTGCTGGCAGCCTCGGCCAACTGGTCGAAGCGGCCAAGGGACACTCCGCCATCGATTCTGCCATAAGGGTCAGAGGTGACGTCCTTTTCTGACGTGCCAAAGCGGATCGATCCCGTTGCGCCGACGCGGAATGAGTCCCACGACCTACCGGAGAAAGGAAAGGCGAATTGGTGGAGAGTAGCTTCGGCACTGGCGAGTTCAAGGCCGAAGTCCGAATCCCAATGCAAGGCCCCATTCTCCACGCGATAGCGGGAACCCTCGGGCGTGAAACGCAGCGTGTGACCGGTGAGGTCGAACAGGTTTGTGTTGCCAAGCGCGCCGTCATCCAATTCCACGACGATCAGGTCTCCTCTGGTCGAGACCTTGCCGATAGAGTGCCCGAGCTCATTCTCCTGAGCGCGTGATAGGCTGAGACCGAGGAGCAGCCCACACAAAACCAACCCTCCACTCCGCGATAAACGGCGGGTGCACTTCCTCACGTCATCTTCAATCCGCCAGATCGATCCGCCGAGAAGCGCAAAAGTCCTGAGCATGTCTGCAGCTATAGATACTTGTCATATATAACGTTCTTCACGGTTTTGTCACGGAAATTACCGTCATTTTGCCCGCGGATGCGTTTGATCGTAAACGTTCATCACGTGCTTGACCGAGAGCTGGGTGTAGCGTTGCGTGGTGGCGAGGCGCTCGTGGCCTAGGAGTTCCTGGATGGCGCGCAGGTCCGCTCCTTCTTCGAGCATATGCGTGCCGAAGGCGTGACGCAGCGTGTGGGGATGAACGTCGGGCGACAATCCCTTGGCAACCGCGATGCGCTTGACGATGCGGCCTACGCTGCGCGTGGTGAGGCGTCCACCGCGCTGGTTGATGAAGAGCGCGGACGTCGTTTTTGCAGACATTGCTTTCGCGGGCATGGCTTTCACGAGCATTGTGTTTTTTGGCGTGTTTCTCAGCGTGAGGAGCAGTTGTTGGCGCCACGGTAGATACACAGACAGCGCCGCCAGCGCCGAGCCTCCGAAGGGGACGTAGCGTTCCTTCTTGCCTTTGCCGCGAATCAGGATGGCTTCGTTGCTCAGGCTGATGTCGTCGAGATTGATGCCGACCAGCTCCGAGTTGCGGATGCCGCAGCCGTAGAGCAGTTCGAACATCAGACGATCGCGCTCGGGGAACGATGCGATCTCGGGCATTTTGGCGTCGAGGACGGCGTTCATTTCTTCGATGGTCGGAACGCGCGGCAGTTTCTTGGGCAGGCGTGGCGTCGAAACCAGCTTGGCGGGATTCTGCTCGACCACACCTTCCTGCGCCAGCCAGCGGTAAAGCGAGCGCACGGCGGCCAGGGCGCGGGCTACGGACGTTTTGTTCAATCCCTTATCGTAGAGATGCGAGAGGAAACCGCGGATGGCGATGTGGTCGATCTTTTTCCAATTCCAATCGCGCGAGCTCATTGTCGGACCTATGTAGGCGGCGAAGGTGTCGAGGTCTCCGGTGTAGGCCTTGATAGTGTGCGGCGAGGCGTTGCGCTCGCGCAGGTGGCGGAGGAAGTTGTCGGTGGCGCGCTCGACGGGGGTACGTTGATGCTCTTTCATAGTGTGGCCTCGCGCGCGAAGAACGATTCACCACGGAGACACGGAGACACGGAGAAAAGCGAATTCATAGCTTTTGTCCCGCACCCACGATTAGTCGCCTGCTTGATGGAGAAACAAGAAAAGGTTTTCTCCGTGTCTCCGTGTCTCCGTGGTGGATTCATGCTTTGGCTTTCGCCCGCGGATGATGTTTCGCGTACACGCTCTTCAGCCGGTCGAGTGCTACGTGCGTATAAATCTGGGTGGTCGATATGTCGGAGTGGCCGAGGATGGTCTGCACGGTTCGGAGGTCGGCGCCGTTCTCCACCATGTGCGTGGCACAGGAGTGGCGCAGCATGTGCGGACTGGCGTGGCGTCCTGACGAGAGGCTCGCTTTGCCGACCAACTGCCAGATGCGTTGACGGGTCAGGCGATGGCCTCCAGTGGCGAGGAACAAGAGCGGCGAACTTTTTTTCCTGGCAATCACTTCTCTGCCATTTTTCAAATATTGCTGTAAGGCTTGCTGGGCGGGCACTCCGAGCGGCACCATGCGCTCTTTGTCGCCCTTGCCGCGCACCAGGATGTATCCCATATCGAGTTTCAGGTCTTCGAGGCGCGCATCGGCCACTTCGGAAACGCGCACGCCTGCGGCATAAAGAAGTTCGAGCATGGCGCGATCGCGGAGGGCCAGAGCATGGCCGCGCGCCGTTTCTTTTCGCGGCGGCGGTTCGGCGAGCATGGCTCCGACTTCGTCGCGGCTGAGCGCCTTGGGCAACACCTTCCACTGCTTTGGCAGGTCGATGTTCAGGGTCGGATCCTTGTCGATCTTTCCGTCAAGCAGCAAATGCCGGTAAAGATGCCGGATGGCGGAAAGCTTCCTTCCGACGGAGCGGCCATCGAGTTGTTTGGAAAATAATTCCTGGATGTATTCGCGGACGCTTTCGCGGCGCGCTCCGCTCAGAAGCTGCTGGCGTTTCTCCAGAAACTCGGCGAACTGCGCCAGATCGCTGGTGTAAGCGGCAATCGTTAACTTCGCAGACCCGCGCTCCACTCGAAGATAGTCGAGAAAGGCGGAAAGCGTGCGGGCGTTGGCGTCCGAGGCCATGATTCAGTATGGGATGCCGGGAGGAACCCGCAAAGTAACGGTCAGGATGCGGGCGGAATCGAGAAGCCGTTCTAGCCGCCACCTTCGACGCCCGCTCGCAGCAGATCGACTGCGTAGAGCGCGCCCTCCGGCGTCTCTTCGTGCTTGAAGTAGGCGAAGACATCGCGGCCGGCGGCGAGATGCTCTCGAATGCGAGCGACCATCGCCTTACGCTCTTCGGCAGTGTAGGTGGGCTTGCGATAGCGATAGTAGGCGTAGTCGGCGGTAACTACGTCGGGAGTGTTGCGGTCTTCGGTTTCGGCGACACAGAGCGCGATGTTGCGTTCGCGCAGCGTGTTGCACGTCGCGTCGACGAACGTTGTCCCGGAGAACCATGATTCATGGCGGAACTCAAAGGCCGCGCGCACGCTTCGTGGCAAGTTTTTCAGAAACTCGGACAGCACCGCTTGATCGGCTTTGAAGTTTGGTGGGAGTTGAAAGAGCAGTGGGCCGAGGCGTCCGGCGCGCTCCAGCGCTTCGAGCGTGCCTAGAAAACGCTGCAGGAAATCCGCTGCGTTCTTCAGGCGCTTGATGTGGGTGAGCACTTGATGCGCCTTGATGGTAAAGCGAAAATGCTCGGGCGTTTCGGCAATCCAGTTTTGGACGGTCGTCTCTTTAACTAACTGGCGAAAGGTGTAGTTGACTTCGACGGCATTCAGCTTCGATGCGTAGAAGTTCAGAAATTTTTTCTGCGCAAGTTTCTCCGGATAGAATGCGGGCTT